>Ga0247661_1000033_pt1 | contig 26170 bp, 20 predicted proteins | sample CNK02_metaG_FD_182799 | JGI IMG/M metagenome (GOLD analysis project Ga0247661, IMG submission 182799) | Soil microbial communities from Purdue University Martell Research Forest, Indiana, United States - CNK02 | ecosystem: Environmental > Terrestrial > Soil > Temperate forest > Bulk soil...
CTCGAATTTGACAAGCTGCGCGAATTGCTGCGACAGCGCACGACCTGTGTGCTCGGACGCCGCGCGATTGACGCGCTTGCGTTTTCGCAAAACGTTGCCTTGCTGCAGCAGCAGTTTGCGTTGATTCGCGAAGCCCGCGAATGGCTGCGCTCCGGCCGCGACCTCGGCTTCGGCGCTTTGTCCGATCCGGAAACCTGGCTCGCCAGGATCGAAGGACCCGGCGCGGCGCTCGAGCCGGCGGAATTTCTCGAAGCTTCTTCGCTGCTCGAAACAGCTTCGTGGCTGCGCGTCCAGCTTCGCGAAGATGCTGTGCAGTTTCCCTTGCTGGCCGAACGCGCCACGAGTGTGGCGGATTTTCGCGATTCGCTGGCGGCCATCCGACGCTGTGTCCTGCCAAACGGAGAAATCAGTGATGACGCGTCGCCGACCCTTCGCAGGATTCGCGTCAGCATGGTGCAAACGCGCGAAGGCATTCAGCGATCACTTAAGCAGATTCTGCGTTCGCGCAATGCCGAAGCCGGCGAAGACTACGTCACATTGCGCAATGACCGCTTTGTCATTCCGGTGCGCGCGGAAAATCGCCGAAGCGTGCCCGGCGTGGTGCATGGCGCCAGCTCCACCGGTCAAACCGTTTTTCTTGAGCCATTCGAAACGGTGGAAGCCAACAATCAGCTGGTCCAGCTTGCCGAGGACGAGTCCGCGGAAATTCTGCGCATTCTCCGCGAATTGACAGCGCGGTTGCAGCGTGATTTGCCAGCGCTTCTTTCCGCAACGGAAACGATTCGCTTGTTGGACGGCATCTTTGCGCGCGGCCGCTTTGCCCGCGAGTTTGACGCCGCCTTGCCGGAGTTTTCCGCTAGCGGCGAATTACGGCTCGAATCCGCGCGGCACCCCGTTTTGGAAGATAAATTGAAACGCGAACAGCGCGCGATCGTACCCTTGACCCTTTCGTTGAACCGCGAAGAGCGGCTGCTCGTCATTAGCGGGCCGAATACCGGAGGCAAGACCGTGGCGCTGAAAACCACGGGACTTGCCGCTCTCGCAGCGCAGTGTGCGATTCCCGTAGCTGCACAACGCGCCGTCTTGCCCTTGTTCGATTACGTCCTCGTTGATATTGGCGACGAGCAATCGATCGCGGCCGACCTTTCCACCTTTTCCGCGCACATGCTCAACCTGAAATCCATTCTGGAAACCGCCACGCCTCAATCGCTGGTTCTGGTGGACGAGATGGGGACGGGCACTGCCCCCGAGGAAGGCGCGGCCTTGGCGGTCGCGCTGCTCGACGAATTTCGCGCGAAAGAGTGCATCGTTCTCTCGACCACCCACCACGATCGCCTGAAGTCCTACGCCGCCACGGCTTCCGGCGTGGTCAATGCGGCCGTGGAATTCGACGATGTGAATCTTCGTCCCACGTACCGGCTGATTGTCGGCGTCCCTGGGGGGTCCAGCGGTATCGCAATCGCCCAGCGGCTGGGCCTGGCAAAACAAATTATCGATCGAGCCCGCCAGTTGCTCTCGCCGGAATCGCGTGAAGCGGCCGACTTGATTGCCTATCTTCACGGCAGCCGCGAAGAGCTGGACCGCATGCAGCAGCAAATGGCGGCCGAGCGCAGCGAAATGGAAGCGGAGCGTGCCAAACTACGAACCGAGTGGGCGGGTCGCCAGGAGAGGCGCATTCGGGAACTGGAAACGCAGTTCGCCGAAATGCAGAAACGCTTTGAAGGAAATGTTGCTCGCCTCGTGGAGGCGGTGAAAGAACGCGAACTCCGCGCGCAACTGGAAAAGACCACGCGCCGCAAACTGGGCGAAGCGCGCAGCGACGCCCGCGAAGAACTTAACGCTGCCGTAGTGCAAACCATTTCCGGGTCGCAAGCCGACCTGGGTCGGTCGCCGGACTCGGTCGGCGCGGTCATTCCGGAATCGCTGCAGGTTGGCGCAAAGATCCGAGTGCGCGGGTTCTCCAAGCCGGTAATCCTGCGCCGCATCGAAGGCCGCAACGCGGACATCGAAGCCGGTCCGCTGCGCATGAAAATCGCCACTGACGAAATCGTCGGCGTCGAAGCTCCGGCACCGGCTGCCCGAACCAGCGGAACGCCCACGGCCCCTTCCGCGCGCGTTTCCGCCTCCGCTGAAATCAATGTGATCGGTCAAACCGTCGAGCAGGCGACCGAGCAAGTTGACAAGTTCCTGGATGACGCCGCACTGGCGCATTTGCCGAGCGTGCGGATCATCCATGGTCACGGTACCGGCGCTCTCCGCAAAGGCCTTTCAGAGTTTCTCCGCTCCCATCCGCTGGTAGCCGCACACGCTCCCGAAGCCGAACAGCGCGGCGGCAAAGCCATCACTGTCGTAGAATTGCGGCAATAGAAAATGGCGGAAGCTGGATCACTCGCGGAGAAGGTCAAGCAGCAGGCGGATATCGTCCGGGTCATCGGGGAATACGTTCCGCTCAAAAAAGCCGGTCAGAATTTCCGCGGCTTGTGCCCGTTTCATTCAGAAAAAACTCCTTCCTTCAACGTCCACCCCACCAAGCAGATTTATCACTGCTTCGGGTGCGGCCAGGGCGGCGACGTCTTCAAATTCGTCATGGAAATGGAAAAGTGCCCGTTTCCTGAAGCCTTGCGCATCGTCGCCGAAAAATGCGGCATCGCGCTTCCGCACCCCAAGGAGCGCTCGCCCGAAGAGCGCCGCGAAAATCAGCAGCGCGGCGTGCTCGTCGAAATCCATCGCGAAGCCCAGACGTACTTCGTCAAGCAGCTCGAAGGCACGCTGGAAGGCAAAGCCGCCCGCGCTTATCTGGAAGACCGCGGCCTCGAGCGCGACACCATCACGCGCTTCGGCATCGGCTATGCGCCCAGCGGCGGCGACCTGCTCCTTCGCCATCTCAACCCAAAATATCCGGAAAAGACTCTCGTCGAATCCGGGCTGGTCTCCCGCGATCAGAGCGGCCGGCTCTTCGACCGCTTCCGCCGCCGCATCACATTTCCCATCGCCAATGAATCCTCAAAAGTCGTCGCCTTCGGCGCACGCGCGCTCGGCGACGAACAACCGAAGTACCTCAACTCACCCGAAACGCCTATCTACTCCAAGAGCAACATTCTCTATCATCTTGATCGCGCCAAAGACGCGCTCCGCCGCCAGGATTTCGCCGTCCTCGTCGAAGGCTACATGGACGCTATCGCCGTCGCCCACGCCGGCATCAGCAATGTCGTCGCCAGTTGCGGCACCGCTCTCGCCGAAACGCAGATCAAACTCCTCGGCCGCTTCACCAAGCGCGTCATCGTCAACTACGATCCGGATACCGCGGGTCAGGCCGCCACCGAACGCTCCCTCACCGCTCTCCTGGAACAGGATTTCGAAGTTCGTGTTCTCAATCTGCCCGCCATCGGCGACAAGAAAGCCGACCCTGATCTTTACATCCGCGAAAAAGGGGCCGACGCCTATCGCCAGCAGATCAAGGATTCTCCGCCTTACGTGGACTACCTCATCACCCGCGCCCGCCAGATGGACCTCACCACCGGGGAGGGGAAACGCCGCGCCGTGAATTTTCTTCTCCCCTATGTGCAAAGAATTCCCAACAGCATCCTGCGCTCCGAGTGGGCCACCCGCATCGCGCAACAGCTGCGCCTCGATGAGCCGGTTCTCCGCGCAGCGTTAAGCAAAGCCGCGTCCGAGCGGCGCAGCGAAGTCAAGCTCCGGCCGGAACTGGTCCGCACGTCCGCCAAGCCCGCGGAACGCCGCCTGATCCGCATGCTGGCCGAGGCCGAAGGCTTCCGTCACGATCTCGCGCAGCACCTGCAAGCCTCCCAGCTCTACCATGGTCTCGAAACCGAGAAAATCTTTGCCGCCCTGGTCGTTTCCAGCCTTTCCGGCAATCCTTTCCACGCCTCCGAAATCGGCGCCATGCTCGAAGACCGCGAACGACGGCTGTTCTTCGAAATTCTCTTTGAAGAATCCCAGGAACCCAGCTGGGAAGAAGCGCAAAGCTGCCTGGACACGCTGGCTCGCAAGCAACTTGAACGCGAGCTCGGCGAGATCCAACGCGGTATTGAAGCCAACCCCTCCGGCCAGGCTCTGAAAGATTTGCTTACCCGCAAACAGGACTTGATGCGCCGCCTCGCTGCCTCCGCCTGAACTGCCCGCCACACCGGGCTTTCTTCCACAGATACCCACAGCCCGAACCCGACACTAAATCGTTGACGAAACACCGTTTAACCATGTAACGTCATAGGGTTACGCGGGTAACGATTTCCGGCCTAAGTGCATCTATACTTATGTAGTTAGCGGCTGGGGATCGGCCCCTTTGGTGATCGGCTGTGCGATACGGGCAGCACAGACGGCAGCGAAAAACGGCGGCGCGGGCGCAGAGGCTTCACAAACATTTAACCTGTGAGCAGGGAAATACTCCCAAAACGTGCTTGTGCGCGTCCCGCCTATCGTGTGTGACGACAAAATTTCTTTAAGCGAACCGGCAATCTGCCGGTCTGCTGGCCTGCCCGAAGGCCCTCAAAATGCTGCTAACCGCGGGAGGATTTGTGGCGCAGGTTCTTCTTGAAGAAAAATACGAAGCGGTAAAGGCGCTCATCGCCATTGGCAAAGAGCGCGGCTATCTGCTTTATGACGAAGTCAACGATTCGCTTCCTGCAGAAGTGCATTCCTCGGAAGAAATCGACGACCTTCTCACTACTTTTGAACGCAACGGTATCGAAATTTACGAAGACCAGGCCGCGGCAAAAGCAGCTCTGGCCGTTGAGCTTTCCATCGAACATGGTGAACGGGAAGCCGGCGGCATCAAAGACGACGCGCATGCCGAAGAGGCAGGCGGCGCCGATCTCGACCTGACTCCGGGCTCGCTCGAAAAAACCAACGACCCTGTTCGCATGTACCTGCGCGAAATGGGCACTGTTCCACTTCTCACGCGCGAAGGCGAAGTCGCCATCGCCAAGCGTATCGAGCGTGGCCAGCTCGTGGTGATGAAGTCCATCACCCGTTCGCCCATCGTCATTAAGGAACTCATCGCCGTCGGCGATGATCTCCGCAAAGGCGCCCGATCCATCAAGGAAATCGTCCAGTTTGACGACGAAGAGCTCACCGAAGAAAAAATCGCCAACAAGACCAAACAGACCCTCAAGTACATCGAAAAAATTGCCAAGCTTTACGAGACCGCGCTGAAGCAGGCCATCAAGCTCGATAAAACTCCCAAAGCCAAGAAGCGCACCTACATTCGCGCCAAGTGGGATCTATCCCGCACGCGCGTGGAAATCTCGCTCGAGATCCGCGGCATCGATTTCAACCCCTTCGAGAAAAAGCGCCTCATCGACAAAATGCGCGGTACTGTCGAGCGCCTGCAGTCTCTCGAACGCGAAGCGGGCCGCCTCGAACGCCGTGTAGATGTCGCCAAGGGCGATGTCGCCGCCGAGGCCCGCAAGGAGCTGCGTACGCGCCGCTCCGAGTTGAAAGACATCGAGGACGCCAGCGAAGTCGGCCTCACCGAACTCAAGCGCACTCTGACTTTCATTCATCGCGGTGAAGCCGAAGCGGAACAAGCCAAAAAAGAGCTGATCGAAGCCAACCTTCGTTTGGTGGTTTCCATCGCCAAGAAATACACCAACCGCGGCCTGCAATTTCTCGACCTCATTCAGGAAGGCAACATCGGCTTGATGAAAGCCGTGGACAAATTCGAATGGCGCCGCGGCTACAAGTTTTCCACCTATGCTACCTGGTGGATTCGCCAGGCCATCACTCGCGCCATAGCCGACCAGGCTCGCACCATCCGCATTCCGGTGCACATGATCGAAACCATCAATAAACTGGTCCGGACCAGCCGCCAGCTCGTTCAGGAACTCGGCCGCGAACCGACCAGCGAAGAAATCGCCAAGCGTATGGACATTCCGGTGTCCAAGGTCCGCAAAATTCTTAAAATTGCGCAGGAGCCGATCTCGCTCGAGACTCCCATCGGCGAAGAGGAAGATTCGCACCTCGGCGACTTCATCGAAGACAAGGCTGTCGTTTCCCCTTCCGACGCGGTCATCAACCTCAACCTGAAGGAACAAACTTCTTCGGTATTGAAGACCCTGACGCCGCGCGAAGAAAAAGTCATCAAGATGCGTTTCGGACTGGACGATGGCAGCGAGCATACGCTTGAGGAAGTCGGCCAGTCTTTCGCCGTCACCCGCGAACGGATCCGCCAGATCGAAGCCAAGGCGCTGCGCAAGTTGCGCCATCCATCGCGCTCGCGCAAACTGCGCGCCTTCCTCGAAGGCCCGTCCCGCGATTACCTATAGAGGGGTGGGCATCGCAAAAGTAAAAACGCCTCCGGGTTTCGGAGGCGTTTTATTTTTCAGTTGTCCCAACTCTTTCCCGGTTACGCAAAATCCCCGCGTCGTCATTGCGAACGAGGAATTTCACCGATTCTCCATCGGCTGACCGAAGGTGATCCAGAATCGGTTGCAGTCTCGAAGAACGAACTCCCGCATCCCATAAAACGTGTCGTGCGGTTCCTCCACAATTTCCACCTGACTCTTCAGGCGTTGAAATATCCCGTCGATATCTTCTGTCGAAACGTAGAAATCCACTTCTCGTCGCTCTTCCAAACTGCCCTTGCCGCCCGCGTCGAACATCACCTCACTATTCCCAAAGCGCAGCTTCACCCAATTTATTTCGCCACCTTCCTCGTTCGTACGGATCACTTCAAACCCGATGGAGGCATACCACTTCATGGTCGCGCGAACATCGGGTACATGAATCATTGGCACCAGTGTTTGCGGCATCGGCTGCCTCCGTTTGCTTTGCTGAATACCGACCCCAGGTCCCTAAAAGCCCACAATATTCGCGTTACACTCTGCCAAATCTTCCGCGGAATTGGGATCTCATACCGTTCAGCAGTGTGTAGAAAGCCGGCTGCCCCGGCAAGGGGGGCCCAAAGGCACGAACTCCACAGTCCGCAACACGCTAGAGCCCTTTGGACCCAACCGGCCGGTAGAGTATCGTAGTAGTTTCCAGGTGCCCGAACGAGCCTAGCAAATTCTCCCAGCCGGAATCCGGACAATGAGATGAGACTCGCACAAAAACTCATGGCAGCGGCCTTGCTCCTCGCTCTCGGCGCGACCGTCTATGGCATTTACCTCCTCGGCCACGCTTCCACGGTCTCCGCAAAAAAGAAAGTCGCCGCTTCCGAGTCCGCCCTGGTGGACCAAACGCCATTCAGAACCGCCCAGCAGCTCGCCCAAATGGCCGACATTCCCGAAGAGCAAGAACTCGCCAAGGAGGCCCTCCGCCTCAGTGACTACGAACTCGATCTCTCCTTTGCCGTCGCGCTGCAGGACGCCGAAGCCCATCCTCCCGATCTTTCCGCCGGGGCCAAAGAAATTCAGCAACGTCTGCGCAAAAATCAGAGACTCCAGCAAGCCTTGCAAACGCAAGTGGATCTACTCACAGCGCAAATTGCGAAAGCGGCCGGCCAGCGCAAATCCGATCTTGAGGACCAGCTCGACATCGCCAAGGCCAGCCTTGATGTCGCCAACAACGACGTGGACGACGCCAGCCGCGACCTTACCGACGCCGGCGGCAACCAGCGCGATCGCATCGAAAAGATGAAGCAGTCCCACGAAGAAGCCGACAAGTCCCGCAAAAATCCTGAGCAGATTTTTCCCGCGCCCGCCGCCGAGCAGCTGGGTCTCATCCATCGTTTCCAGCAATGGTCCGCGCTCAACAACAAGAAAGAACTTCTGCAAAGCGCCGAGTCTGACGCCGCTAGCCTGGTCGCCTCGCTCACAGAACAACACAACACACTCGCCGCCCAGCTCGACGCGGAAAAATTCAACTCCCCCGACCTCGCCGCCCATTCAAAGCTTGCCCAGCCGCCGGCCGATGCAGGCTCCGCTTCCGCCGACTCTGCGATCGCTTCGGTCACCGGAAGCATCGCCAAATCGCGCAGCGCCGAGGAAAGAAAATCGGTCCTCGCCACCACCAAAGCCATCACCCTCGACCAGAAAAATCTCGTCAGCCTCGACAAGCGCGTGGACAACGAAAAAGAGCTGTACGAAAACTACGCCCAGTGGCTTGATCTAGTCTCCGACCGTCAGCGCCTCGTCGTCCGCCGCATCCTCATTAGCGCTTCGATCGTCCTGGTCATCGGCCTCATCGGGATCTTTTTCAATACTTGGCTGGAAAAAGTTCTTGGCAGCGTTCACATCGATCGCCGTCAGATACAGACCCTGCGTGCCACGGCACGGGTCGGCGTTCAAGTCGCGGCGGTTTTGTTGGTGCTTCTGGTCATCTTCGGTCCGCCCAGCCAGCTCGGCACGTTCATCGGCCTGGCTACGGCCGGCCTGACGGTGGCCTTAAAGGATTTCATCGTCGGCTTTCTCGGTTGGTTCGTCCTCATGGGCAAAAACGGCATCCGCCTCGGCGATTGGGTGGAAATCAACGGCGTCACCGGGGAAGTCGTCGAAATCGGCCTCTTCCACACCGTTCTTCTCGAAACCGGCAACTGGACCGACTCCGGCCATCCTACCGGCCGCCGGGTCACCTTCACCAACAGCTACGCCATCGAAGGCCACTACTTTAATTTTTCCACTTCCGGCCAGTGGCTGTGGGACGAACTTCAGATCGTCCTCCCCACCGGCGAAGATCCCTACCCCATGATCGAAGCCATTCAGAAGCGCGTCCTCGCAGCCACGCAGGACACCACAAAAGCTGCGGCTCAAGAATGGAAAGGCGCAGCCGGCAATCGCGACATCGGCTCTTTCAGCGCCGAGCCCTCCATTAACGTCAAACCGGTTCTCGGCGGCGTCGAGCTGTCCGTCCGCTACATCACCCAAGCCAATCAGCGTTACCAGCTCCGCACCAAGCTTAACCAGGCCGCCGTCGAACTCCTCGGCCACCGCGGCTTAACCCCGGTTTCTCCTGCGCCCGCAACACCATCCACCTGAGCCCAGAATTCCCCCTAGCCGTACCGACGGCAAAAGAGGGCGGTGAAATCCCGCCCTCAAGTCCGTCACCAACTTGCCCGTGGTCGTTACGGCCGAGCGTCCTGCCTCCTCCTTAGCATTACTGCCGTTGAGCCAGACGCGCTCCCAATTGCCCAAACCGCAGCCTCACGAGCAGTTTCCGGACATCATCTGGAAGCGCCCTCGGTCTGCTCAGACCTCGCGCTGCAAGGGAAGCGCCAGCGCTCGGCGTAGCCAGATATCCGTGCAGCTCGCCCGTCGTGGTATCGAACGCCAAGCCGATGATTTGGCCGCTCGAATTGATGGAGCACGCCAGCAGCAAATAGAGAGGAGTGTCGCTCACAATCAGCGCATAGAGGTCGTGCAACTGACCGTTGGAACCAACAAAAGCGCGAATGTTGAAGGATTCGTCGGCGGAGACACCGACCACCTGTCCGCCATCGTTGATCCCGATGGCAGTGCTGAAGAATCTTCGCCCAGTGTGCCCAGGTCCTTCATGCCTGTATTCCTGCTCCACAAGAAAGCGTGGGACGTCAGGTCACCAGCGATGTCCGAACCACCGACCGCTTGGCCCAGATTATTGATGCCCAGGGCGATATTTCCCAAGTCGCCGCCAAGATTACCTAAGTCCGTCGCGGTTCCGTTCTCCCAGAACAACGCATGCACGGGAGCGAGATACGCGTAGGTGGCGGGATTGAATGAGCCGCACGTACCGTGGCGATTCGTCTCGGCCTAGCCCGCGCCTACCCTCTCTGGCGACCCCGGGAAAGCCCGCGCTGCCTACGAAGACTTCCTGGCCCTCTGGAAAGACGCTGATCCGAATATCCCAACCCTTATTCAGGCCAAGATCGAACGCGCAAAACTACGATGAACACTATCTGAACTTACCGCTTTGCTGGTTCGGGCATCACATAGCCGGACTGCGCGGGCAGCCCCGCCCGCTCCAGTTGCACCGTCACATGCCCAATCGAAAATTCCGTGCGCAGCAGTTCTTTGATTCCAGAAAGAATGGTCTCGCACTTGTCCAGGTGCATGTCCGGCACACGCGCGTGGCACGACAGCGCGGTTGCTCCGCCGCCCAGCGACCAGATGTGTATGTCGTGCACTTCCATCACGCCGTCCACTTTCAGAATCGCTCGCGCTACTTCCTCCACCCGCATCTCCTTCGGCCGTCCTTCCAGCAACACATGCGCCGAAGCGCGCAAAATCCCGATGCTCGACCACAACACCAGCAAGCCGATAGCGAGTCCAAGTACGGGATCAACCCAGTACCAGTTCGTGTACCCGATCACCACGGCGCCCACGATAATCGCAATATTGGAAAGTGCGTCGCCGAAGTTATGCACCAGAATGCTGCGCAAATTCAAATCACTTCGGCCGCGCACCAGCGCCAGGGTAATTCCGCCGTTCACCGCCAGCGCCGCCACGGAAGTCCAGATCATCCAAGATTCCACCACGCTTTGCGGAGCGCGCAGCCGCTGCACGGATTCCCATCCGAGCCAAACGGAAAGCAGCACCAGCAATACCGCATTCGTGAACGCCGCGAGCTCCCCCGCGCGCCGGTATCCGTAGGTCTTTTCATCGTCCGCCGGCCGCTGCGCCCAGTGCATCGCCAGCCAGGAAATCCCGAGCGCCGGCACGTCGGAAAGGTTGTGCACCGCGTCGTTCAGCAAAGCAATGCTGTGGCCCAGCCAGCCGCCAAGAATTTCTGCCACCACCAAACCGACTGTCGCCGCCATGGCCCACGCCAACACGCTCGGTTGCATCGGAGGATGCGCGTGTCCTGCGTGTCCGTGCATGTGCCCGTGCGCCCGCTCGGGCGCCTGCTTGTGGGCCTCCCCAGGCGAGTGTTCGTGGCCACCGGCATGGCTGTGACTATGCGAATGCATCCCGCTATTGTACCTGTCCCTGGTCCCCGATTCCGCTTGTCCGCTCGCTTGTTAGGCACTTTGACACGCACGCTCCGCGAATCAATTGACGCTCCCCGCCGCCGCTGCGAGTATCAAGAGAGTCTTGCGCGGTCTCCGATTTTTGGCGCGCTCGTGCCTTGACGTCTTGGGCCGGAGAGAAGAACCAGGCCAGTTCCCAATTCGCTCCACAACGTAGCAAACGCAAAAGAATGATGAGCAGTCCGCTAAACAATTCGGCCAGCAACCCTGTCACCAAGCTCAGCTTTTGGGGAGTACGCGGCTCCACGCCTACTGTGGATCCTGCCACCTGGCGCTATGGCGGCAATACTCCTTGTCTGGAGCTCACGGCGCCGGATGGCACGCAATTCATTCTCGACTGCGGCACAGGATTGCGCGTGCTCGGCAGCCGCTGGGCCGCGCCTTTCTCCGGAGAACGGAGTTCCGAAACGCACATCTTTGTCACCCACTATCACTGGGACCACATCCAGGGCATTCCATTTTTCGCGCCGCTCTACGCCGAAAACAATCAGTTCCAGTTTTATAGCTTCCGTTCGAAACACCTTGGTCGCGACAGTTTAAAGCAAGTTTTTGAAACCCAGATGGCCATGCCCTATTTCCCCGTAAATATGTCGGCCATGACTGCCAAAAAGCGTTTCATGGAAGTCAGCGGCGGCGAAACTTTTACCATCGGCGAAAACAAAATCACCGCGCGCCACCTGAATCATCCGCAAGGTTGTCTCGGGTACCGCATCGAAACTCCCGGCGGCACCATCGCCTACGCCACCGATAACGAGCCCGGCGATGCGAAACTCGATTCCGAATTATTCGAGCTGGCCGCGGGGGCGGACATCTTCATCAACGACGCGCAGTACACCCCCGAGCAGCTGGCGGCGACGCGCAAAGGGTGGGGCCACTCCTCCTGGCGGGAAGGCGTGAAAGTTGCGCGCGAAGCCGGCGCCAAGACCCTGGTGCTGTTCCACCACGATCCGGATTCCACCGATCGCATCGTGGACGGATTATTGCGGCAGGCGCGCGAGGAATTTGATTCGGTGTTCGCGGCGAGCGAGGGCATGGCGATCACACTGGGCTCGGCCGACAGTAAATTTGAAGCGCACATGCCGGAGACGCGCACGGCGATGCGGCGCGAAGCGCAGTTTCGCGCGCGGGTCAGCGGCATCACGGAAGGCGGTCACGCGTTCGAGGAAGAAACTGTGGTGCGCGATCTGGCGCTGCAGGGCGCGATGATTTCGCTGGGGCATTGTCCGCGGCTGCAATCGGAGTTACAAGTGACCATGGAAACGGCGGGAGCGAACGGAACAAAAACCATGAAACTGCGCGGCTACGTGGTACGAATCGATGCGGATGAAACGAAGGGGCACAGCTCCGTCGGTGTGGTTTTCACGGATTAGGCTGCGAAGCCCCTCGAGAATCTTTTTCGCGCGCCGCTTTCGAGCTTGCTACCGCAAATTGCTACCGCAAAAGTCCAATTCCTAATCCAGCTTCTGCAACTGTTGATCGAGGTGGGCGAGCGCCGCTTCCAGAGTTTTCTTGTGGTTGGGGTTGGTCGCGGATTCCAGATCGTTCAGGACATGTTTGCGCGAGAGTTCGATGTTCGCACGTTCCCGGTCCTTTTGTAGCTGGTCCATAGTTTTTGGTGCTCTGCCTGGTGCTTTACCTGGTGCTGCCATGTTCTCCTTGCCCGCCAGTTGAGATTCTACGTCTTTGCTTTCCCATCCGCGTGCCATAGCTAGTCCTAGTTTGCCACATACGAGGGCATCAGCGCAGGTGGAGAGAGATTTTGTGTTGCACAGAACAGCATTACGCTCCGGCCGCCTTGGTCTTGGCGGCGAGGTTTTTTTCGACAGTCACAGCGGCGGAGTGGACCAGGTGGCGCAGGCCCTGTTCGGCGCGGCGTGCACGGCGTTCTGCAAAAAATCCGGCAAAGGAGAATTCAGCTGAGCCGTTTTGCCAGCTCACGCGGAGCAGCCAGTCGCCTTGTGAAGGGAAAGCGGTGACCAAGTCGATTTCTTCAGCGGGAATGACGACCACGGGCCGAAGCTCGGGGTCGAGAGCCCAGACACGGGTTTGCGTGAGGTACAAATTCACCGCGCACGGCTCGGCATTTTCCGGAGAAACACGGTCCGGTGAGAGTGGGCCACAGGCGAGGCGTCCGCCGTCAAGCACGAGGTACGCGCCAAGCTGCTGCACAGCCTTGCCTGCGCCCCGATCGCGGCGAATTGGAGGAAGGAGCACGGCGAGCAGGAAAAACACCAGACCGACGGGGGCAAATGCCCAGGCGTTCCAGAGACTCAGCGGAAGAACGACTAGGCCGGCGCCGATAAAGCCGAGCGCGACGCGGAAGGCGGTCCAGGCGCCGGGAGTAGAGCGAAGGGCGAGCAGCTTCGGATAAGCCTGAGCGATCTGGAAGAGCGAATCGGCGGCGGAATGGCGCAAGCGCGCGATGCCAGAGAGGGCTTCGGCGGGAGGCAAGTCGCCTGGAAAAAGTGGAGGATGAGAGTGATCGTTCATGCCGGTCTGGGGGCCATTATCTTAACAGGTGCGGACGGTTTGTGCCCGGGAAATTGCACAATTTTGAGGCGGCGGGAGAGCTGAGAGATTGCTGATTCAGGGGTTGCGGTCCGCCGTGGGCCAGCTGGCGTTCCCGCAACCGGCGAAGAGGATAGGTGCGCAGGCATCCTGTGCACGCCTTTGTCAGGTTTGTGGAGTAGCGGCGCCCCAAAAGCAGTAGGAGCCGCACTTGGGAAAGCCGGCCATGTAGCCGGTGTCCATGCGCTCGATGCGGAAGCCGCCTTGCTGGACGATTTCGGGGATGTTGCGAGTGACGTGGCAACCTTCGAAAGCCCATTGAAACAGAGGTTCGGTACGTTGCTGCCAGCGCCGGACCGAAATGTCGGGCGAAAGGCCATGTTCGAAAAATAAAAACTGGCCGCCGGGGCGGAGGACCCGGGCTATTCCGCGAATTGCGTCGGCCACGCCCGGGATGGTGCAAAGTGTAAAGGTGCTGACGACGGTGTCCACGCTAGCGTCGGGCAAAGGGATTTTTTCTCCAGGAAGATCGAGAAATTCCAGATCGAGTTTGGTTCGGCGGCCTTGAATGTCGGCGCGCTGGACCATCCCGCGGTTGGGTTCCAGGGCGTAAAGCTTTTTGACTTTAGCCGGATCGTACAGGGGGAAGTTCACGCCAGGGCCTACGCCGATTTCGAGGACGATGCCCTGCGCGTGGGGGACGACCTGCTGGCGAATCTTCTGGATGGGCTCCGGGTTGCCCATCGCAGCAACGATGTGGGGATAGACGCGGTCTCGATAGAAGGACATTGCGCTTCGCGATGCTTGCAGGCCCGCCGCACCGATCATACCTGATATGGCGCGGACGGACTCAAGAGGAAGCGGTCGCTTCGCGAAGGAAGCGGCACAGCGGTTCAGGAACACGGCTGCCGAGGCGGACAGAAGAGATTGCGGCAATGTTTTGCGTGGTTTCAGAAGCAGTTGCACGCGCCGCCGTGAGAGGAGTGCGTCGACTGTTTGTAGGAAACCGCGGCCCATCCCGTGACCGCCTGCGCGTTCAGGCAATTGGTTTAGGAGTTGTGGCCGGGACCGTTCGGGGAGCCGCACTCTTTCCAGAGCCTTTCCCAATTCCAGATTCCCCAAGCGACTTTGTCTGGCAACGGGAATCCGAGCTGCTGCGCGAGCATACACACCTGGCCGCGATGGTGGGCTTCGTGGGAAAGCATGTAGCACAGCATCTCGGGGCCAACCGGCCAAGGCCGAGCCCAGCCATCTCGCTGAAAGTTGTGGATGCGGCCGGAAGTTTTGTCCAAGGCTTCGGCCAGCATCTGAGCGCAGCCAGCGGCGCTTGCGGCCAAGCCCGTGCGCGCTTGGCGCGGTGTCGAATGCGAGCGGTTGAGCTGCGCTGGAACCTTCAGGTGAGGAGCGGTAAGCCTGATCCACTTGGTGCGGACGTTGTGCATGTGCGTGAAGATCGCGGCAATGGTACGTGCCTTCCCAGGCGGCTTGGCTTTCCAGGCGGCAGGGTCAAGATGTTCGATCAGAATCTGATTGATACGATCGTTAGCGGCAAAAATTTGCACCGCGGCCCGGCCGAGTTGAGTCTGGTTGGGCTGACTCGGGCGGGGCTGGCCGGGGCCGGGTTGACGCTGGACAGGTTGAGTTTGTACTTTGCGCTGGCGCGTGGTCACGGTGTCGGACTCCTTGGCCGAGGTCTAGCGACGCTATACCTGCCGGCGTTGGCCAGTGGTGGTGACTAGTTCTCTCACAGGGCGCACTTCGATGGTGCCGACGCGGGCGGGCGGCATTTTCGAAGCGACTTCGACGGCGGCGTTCAGGTCGACGGCGTCGATCAGATAGAATCCAGCCAGGATTTCCTTTGTTTCAGTGAAAGGGCCATCCCGCACAGAGACTTTTCCGTTGCGCACGCGCACGCTGGCGGCGGTACGAACGGGTTGAAGAGCCTCCGAGGCCAGGCAGCGGCCCGCGTCGCGGAGCGAGCGGTCGTAAGCCATGCACTCATCGTCGGTCATGCCCGCGATTTCTTTCTCTTCACCGTAGACAAGGCACAGGTACTTCACAGGAGGCTCCTTGGTCCGTGAGACAAGATTGATTCGTCGGAGGCCACATGACGGTGGCCGCTAGAAGAGCGCGACGCCGCCCCGGTCTCGCGCCAGGGAAGGAGGCTGGTCGCCAAAAGAGACCCGCGAACCTGCCAACCTTGAAAGGTAACGGTACACGAAAGGCGGCTCAGCTGGCAGCGGCTTTGGAGGATTCCTCTGCTGGCGGCTCCGCGGCGGTTCCTGACGACTTGGCGGAAATTTCGAGGCCATTTTTGTTCATATCGAAGCGCTGTTTGCGGTCCAGGCTTTTCACAAATTCGCGTGCGGCTTTGCCGACCGCTCCCGGAAGGCTGGACGCGGCCACGTTGAGCGTTTTTTCCACCGCTCCTTCCGTTCGATCCTGATAGCGAAATTGCACCTCAAAAGTTTTCATGCTTTGGTCTCCTTTTTAATGGTAAAGGTTCTGACGGTAAAAGCAAAAAATGGTTCCGCTATTGCAGGCTGGTGCGGGCTTTGGAATTGCGGTCATCGGCTCCGGCTATGCTTTTTCGCGGCAGTTTTCTTTGCGGAATGCTTGCCTTTCAGGGTCCTGATCTCGGCCTTGAGTTTTTCATTCTCCTTGGTTAAGGCATCGCGGGCAGCAGTCATGGTTTCCAGATCGTTGCCAACCTGGCCATTCTCTTTCTGAAGTTCCACCACCTGGGCCTTCAATTGGGCGTTCTCTTGCAGAGCCTTCGAGTCCTTGCAGCCGCTCAAGGGGAAACCGAGCAGCGCGGCTGCGGCAACTATGACCCAAGTATTTTTGCGCGTCATGCGTCATCCTTCGTTGGCAAACCTGCGTTGACAAACCCGTGATTTGAATGGAACGACCCATAGCGGGCGAGGAGGGTAGACGCCGCTGGTGACTCTCGCCAGCGTAATGGAGTTTTGTGGATCACGCAAGCAGGATGGGACTATGTTCACTCGGAGGACAAGGGGAGATGCGATAGGGAAGCGACAGGTAGAACTTCTCGCGAGACAATTGAAGAGTAAGCTGGGAGACCAGCAGTCGGGGAAAGCGAAAGCCTTGAATCTATTCCGAAACGCAATCTGGCAACGAAGCATTGGCCATGGGCCACCCACCAGGTTATCTCGCCAGGAGGCAGCTCGCTTGTTTCGGAGCGCTGCCGCGGCGTGGTTTTTCCTACTGTTCGCAATTCCGACGTTTGGCCAGGCGGCTGCGGCGGGGAGCGGACAAACGGAGTTGGGTTCGGTGCGCGGGACGCTGACCACCACGCAGGCAGACGGGTCGGGCGGCTTGGCGGGGATTTCGGTTCAATTGACAGCGACGTCTGCCGACGGCAGCACCTTGACGAACCAGACCGGGGCTACGCAAACCGATGACGCGGGACATTACGAGTTTAAGGACGTGAAACCTGGGGCGTATACGATTTCGATTGAACAGCCAGGCTTTATGCCCTTCAAGAAATCGGTTGAGGTTAGAGCCGGAGAAGCGGCGACGGTTGACGTGCGTCTGGAGCTGCAGACCGTTTCGGAGCAAGTGGAGGTCAGCGAAACGACCGAGTCGGTGGCGACGGAGGATGCGACGACGCCGAGTGTTTCGCTGACGCAGAGGCAGTTGATTTCGCTGCCGACAGCGCAGGAAAAGATTCGCGAAGTGCTTCCGGTGACGCCGGGCGTGGTGAAAACCATGGACAGCAAGTTGAACTTCAAGGGCGCGGACGAGAATCAGAGCTTGCTGGTGGTGAATTCGGCGCGGACGACAGACCCGGTGACGGGAAGCTTCGCGGTGCCGGTGCCGACCGACGCGGTACAGTCGTTCAACATTTACAAGACGCCGTACAACGCGGGGCTGGGCAGCTTTACCGGCGGATTGGTGGAAGTGGAAACCAAGCCACCGGACGATGCATGGACCTACCGGCTGAAGAGTTTCATCCCCTCGGTGCTGGGCAAGAACGGCAGCATGGTTGGACTGCAGGAGGCGACGCCGGGAGTGGACTTCAGCGTGCCGCTGATCAAACACAAGCTGCTGTTTTCAGAAATCTTTCAATACGACATGAAAAAGCGGACGGTGCGGGGATTGCCGTGGCCGTACGACATCAGCAAGAAGCAGGGGTTCAGCACATTTTCGACGCTGGAAGCGATCCTGGCGGACAACCATGTGCTGACGCTGACGGTGAATGCGTATCCGCTGCGGACGCGGTACGCAGATATCGATGCGCTGAAGCCGCAGCCGGCGTCGAACGACTTGAACCAAAAAGGCGTGACGGTTGGGCTGACGGATCGCTATCAATTCGAATCGGGCGCCATTTTCAGCACCATTGCGCAGTACACGCGGTTTGACAGCAACGCGCATGGCCAGGGATTTGAGGACATGCTGATCACGCCGGAGGGCTATGGCGGGAATTATTTCAACCGCTGGTCGCGCGAAGGCCAGGAATTTCAGCTGGTCTCCGCTTATCAATTTGCCGGGAAAAACTGGTTTGGCAAACATGAAATCCACGCCGGGGTGGATTTCGATCACCGGTCGTACACGGGAACGAGCGACTCGCATCCGATACAGATTCTGAATCAGGACGGGACGCTGGCGGAACAGATTGCCTTTGTGCCGGGGGCGATTCACGACGTGTCGGATACGGCGGTGGCGGAGTTTGTGCAGGATCACTGGGTGATGAATTCGCACTGGGCGGCAGATTTGGGAATGCGGCTGTCGAGCGAGACCAATGGCTGGTCCGCGGCGGTGGCGCCTCGCGCGGGTCTGGCGTATTCGCCGGGAGAGAGCGGGAAGACGGTAATTCGAGCCGGTGCAGGGTGGTTCTACAGTTTGCTGCCGCTGCTGGCCGAGGATTTTGAAGCCAATCCGACGCGGGTGGTTACGCCGTACATTGCGGGCACGCCAAGCGGGGCTGCCGTGCCCTATAGGAATGCCTATGTCGGGGGATTGAATCCACTGACCGCGAGCGGTTTGCCGAGCGGGACAGACTCGACGCCGCGCAACCTGACGTGGAATGTGCAGTGGGAGCAGGAGTTGCGGAAAAACTTGAATCTGCGGGTCGGTTATCTCGACAGCCACACCTCGTATCTGTTTGCGGTAAACCCGTTTACGGCGCCGGCGGGCCAGGAATCGTTTCTGGCACTTACGAATACAGGTTCGTCGCACTACCACGAGCTGGAAGCGACGGTGCGTTTTACGATTCGAGGGAAACATGAGGTGAACGCCTCGTACATTCGCAGTAAGACGCGGGGAGATCTGAACAACCTTTCAGGCGTGCTCATTCCGTTCGAACAGCCGGTCGTCCGGGCGAATGTTTATGGAATTTTGCCTTACGATATCCCCAATCGTGTGGTGGCGTGGGGGATCTTCTCGCTTCCGAAACAGATCAAGTTCAGTCCGATTGCGGATCTGCACTCGGGCCAGCCGTATTCCAACATCGATACCCTGCAGAATTACGTGGGCACTCCCAACGGGGAGCGGTTTGCCACGTTCTTCACTTTGGACATTAAGATTTATCGTCAGTTCCGTATTCCCTTTTTTGGTTCCGACCACGGAAAAGGCAAAGGACATCATATGCGGCTCGGTTTCTACTCGTTGAACGTAACCAATCACGGCAATTACAACGCGGTGTTCAACAACGTGACGGCGCCAAACTTCGGGCAGTTCGTGGGCTTTCTGGACCGTCGCGACGGGGCAGTTATCGACTTTGTGGATTGAACGCCACGGCCCGCGGTACGTGAAAGTCTGTAGTTTCTAGCACTCCATTGAGGGAAAGACGTTGCGATAGGCAGGGATAGGACGAGGTTGAGGTGTGCCTTTTTTCTGACGGCAAGATTGAGGAGAAATTGAGCGGAAATTGACGCAGAGAGGCTAAACAAAGAGGGAGGTCAGGTCGTCTACCCGGTTAAGCAGGTAGTCTGCCGGACTGGCTGGCCAAGAAAATTCCATGAGGAAGTGAGGTCCGGCAGAGATACGGAAATTGTAGGCGGTGGTGACTCTCGGCGCGGCGGAGCGAGTGGGAAGGTCGGGTGCCCGGGAGGAAGCGATGAAGCGGGTAGCGTGCGGTGTGTTGGTGCTGATGGTTTGTGGTGCCTCGGGGTGGGCACAGAGGCGGGCGGATGAGGTAGGTCCGGATCCGCGGCAGTCGCCGATGTCGACCGATTCGACGAGCTTGCAATGGTTTCTGCTGGGTGAATCGGTGGGGCGAGCCACCCCAGCTAACGCGGTGGGAACACCGGTTGGCGCCGTTTCCGTAGATACGCTGAAGATCCCGGAGGCGGCGATCAACGAGATGCGCAAGTTTTTTAAGGATTTTGACGCGGGGAAGCTGGACGACTCGGTGAAGCACGCGTCGAAAGCCATCGAGATTTATCCGCGCTGGGCAGCGGCGCACCACAACTTGGGACAGACATTCGCGCGGATGGGGGACTACGACAAAGCGATTGCGGAGTTTCAGAATGCGGCGGAGCTGGATACGCGCCTGGTGCGATCGTGGCTGGGGCTGTCAAAGGTGTACTTCCTGCAGCAGAGGTATGCGGAAGGCGAGGCGGCGGCGCGCCGGGCGCTGCAGATTGATCCGGTGAATAGCGACGCCAAGTATTTCCTGGGCAGAAACCTGGTGAGCAAGGGGCAAGACACGCCGGAGGCGATGGAGCTGCTGAACAAGAGTAAGGAGCAATATGCGGTCGCGCGGCTGGTGCTGGCGAATGCGTACTTGAAACACGGCGCGATGAAGGACGCGGTTGACGAACTGCGGGGGTACCTCGGGCAACCGAATGTGCCTGCAAAGGAAAAGGTGGAGTGCATGGTGCGGAAGCTGACCGAGCCGGAAGGGACGGTTAGCTGCGCCATGCGGTGAGGCCTTGCGGAGTTGGAACTTGACAGGTCGCCGGTTAAAAGCCCGGCGGATGGCCCTCATCATTGCCGGAGCCCTCGGAAACAGAGGGAACTAAAACTTCGACGTAATCCGGAGAAAGGCCCGATCGGGAGACCCGTGTTTGCAGGGACTATTTTTGCGGTTGGGCGGTTGGAGGCAGGATGTTGTTGAGCCGTAGGTACATGGCCTGCTCGGTGTAGTGATCAAACCAGGATCCGGAGAGGATGAGAATGGCGGCCGCGCGGGAGAATGAGCGTCCGGGAAAAAGCTCGATGGAGTCGGCAAGGTGAGAGTCGTCGAGCTTGGCCAGTGCAGAAGAGCAGAAGTCAAAGGAAGAACGGACAGCGGCGACGAGCTTGTCCTTGGAGTCGGTTTCGGTGAGCTTCGGTTGTTCGGGAGCAGCCACGCCGGAAACCGCGGAACAAAAACGAAAATTGGATTCGGCGATGTGCGTGATCAGGTGTCCGTAGGAGTTTTGCGGAGCCGTGGGCTTGAACGCAAATTTCTCCGGAGGCATGGCGTCGGCGGCGGCGATCATGTTCTTGGAATTGCGGACCAGGGATTGGCGGAGAGCGTCGGCGACGGGGCTGGTGGAGGGAGCGGCAGATTGCGTCTGGGCGACGGAGAGCGCAGGAACAAAAGCCAGAGCAAGAAGTGAGCAAACAACGCGGTTCATGGAAGCCTCCTCGAAGTAGCGCGGGACAGATTACGCCGAGTGACGCCCTGCAGCAAGCCGGGGTGAATACCCGCAGAATCCGGGTCAATCCGAAAGACTTGCGAAGGCCCACCCTGCATACTTTGCTTTACAAAGTACTTGACAATATGTAGTGGACGTGCCATCCTGGCATGGCGGCGGAGAAAGCTAGCGAGGGAAATCCAATGATGAAGCGAATCTTGGCGATCATCGCCATCTTTGTGTGCGCTTGTGTGGCGTGGATGATTTTGGGGACGTCGATTTTTTTGCGCACGGACAGCGCGGGGACGCTGCTGTCGGGAAGAGTGGCGTCGGCGTGGGGAAGCGCGCAAGAGCAGCATCCGCCGACGGTGAGCTATTTGCGGCCGGAACAGAAATTGATTGAGGTGGAAGAGGACGGGAAAAAAGTCAAGAAAAACGAAGCCGTGCAGGTGACGACATTTGTGCCGCTCGATGCGAGCCAGCTTCGCGCGGACTTTCACATTGATTACCGACAGAAGGGATTGCTGTGGTTCAGTGCGTACCGGGTAGGATTTTCCGGCGCGTATAAGATGCGCAATCCGACCGAACGGGAGCAGAACTTTGCGATTACCTTGCCGCTGCCGGCCCGGCAGGCAGTGTACGACAACGTGGAAATTTCGCTGGATGGGCGGACGTTGCCGCTGGAATTTGCGGGCTCCTCGGTGACGGCGCATGGAAGCGTGGCCGCGGGCGCAACGGGCGCGGTGGGGGCTGCGTATCGTTCGCAAGGACTGGACAATTGGAGCTACCGGTTTTCGGAGGACAACCAGGTGGGGCGGGCCAAGGATTTTCATTTGCTGGTGACCACGGATTTTTCCGGGTTCGATTTTCCGGAGAATTCGCTGGCACCCACCGAGAAGAGCGGCAACGGCAAGGGCTGGGAATTGAAATGGGACTATCAAAACCTGGTATCCGGCTTCAACATTGCGCTGAAGATGCCGCAGAAACTGCAGCCTGGGCCACTGGCCGGCCGCATTTCCTATTTCGCACCGGTATCCCTGTTCTTTTTCTTCTTTCTGGTTTTCATTTTGTCGACCTTACGAGGGATTGACTTGCACCCGATGAATTATTTTTTTCTAGCTTGCGCGTTTTTCGCATTTCACCTGCTGCTGGCATATTTGTGCGACCACATATCGATTCATGCTGCGTTTCTGGTGTCTTCGGCGGTTTCCGTTTTATTGGTAGTGAGTTATCTGAGGCTGGTGGTCCACACGCGGTTCGCAATCGTGGATGCCGGATTGTCGCAGCTGATTTACCTGGTGCTATTTTCGTACGCATTCTTTTTTGAGGGGTACACCGGACTGGCGGTCACCGTCGGAGCGATTTTAACTCTGTTCGTGGTGATGCAGATGACCGGGCGAATCCGCTGGGAAGAGCGGTTCGGGAAGCGGCTGGCAGGGTTGTCGCCGGCGCGTTAGGTTACCAGGATGGATGGAACTCGCCGGGTCTGGAGAAGAACTGGGTGAAGCTCCAGACTTGGCGAGATGGCGAAGGCGCAGCCGCTCGACAGAACGGGGCCGGAAACTGGAATTGCGAAGCTATTCGGTGTCGTCGTGCTGGTCTTCGGCGTCGGCAGGACGAATCAGGCCGAAAAGGCCGTGGCTTTCGTCGGCCAGGCCGGCGGTGAAGAGCAGGTGATTTTTCCTGCCGGAAGGGCCGCCGTTTGCGAATTTGAGTCCCCACAATCCGTCAATGGCCATGGGCTGGCCGAGCGTGTCCTTTATAGGACCCTCGGAAACGCCACCGGGAAAGTCGAAGGCGTTGATGCGGCCATTGCCAAAATTGCCGACGAGTAAACGGTGCGCAAATTTGCCAAAGCTGGGCGGAGCGAGCGCCAGGCCCCAGGGCGAATTCAAAACGCCGTTGGAAGCGAAGCGGGACTTCCACGTGCCGTCGGTTGTGAACACGTCAATAAACCCATGGCCCGGACCTTTGACGTCGTCTTTCTTGTCATCATCCTGCAGAGCGAACGTGACGTAGAGATCGCCTTCGATATTTTCGATGCCGAACGGCGCATAGCCGGAGGGGAGAGTAGGATCTGTGAACGACTTGGTGAGATGGAAGGACGCATCGTACATTTCGACGACCCCGTCGCGGAAATTGGTCGCGTAAATGAAGGGCTTGCCGTCGCTGGTGCCCGTGGCGAGACCTTTGTAGACGGCACCGGAGCCGGAATTGTTCACGGCGATCACGGCGTTGTGGAGATCGACGGCCGGACTCCAGCCAACAATGGTGCCGTCTTCGGTAGCAAAGATGAATATGGAGGGACCGGATTTGCTGCCGGAGGAAACGAGGAAACCAGTTGTGGCGGTGTTGAGGACCAGGCCAGTCGGAGCGGCGGTGGCGCCGGCGCTGGGGCTGGGAATCTTAACGATGAGCGGCGCAGCGGGAGTCGGCGCGGGAGTGCCGTCGCCACGGTAGAGAGTAGAAGTCCCCGTGCCATTGTTGGCGATCCAGACGGGGCTAGTTGGAGAGAAGGCGATTCCCCAGCAGTTCACCAGGTTTGGGTCGGAGCGAAGAGCGACGCCAGGGATGTCGGAAACCAGGTTTACGCGCCGGAACTCCTGGGAAATTTGCGCATTTGCCGCGCTGGCCAGAAGCAGCGCGACGCCGCAGAGAATCAGAGACAGGATGAGAGACGAGGGTCGAAACTTGCTGTTCATAGTGCGATTTCTCCTTCGAGGCGATCCTTGGACCCAGAAACGGGTCCAGTCGAGTGGCGGGACGTGCAACAGAAGTAGCACGATGCTGGGGAAAAGTAGCGTGCCTGACGAAATCTTGACCATCGTTTGACCTGGAAGCGACAGAGCCGTACAGCGAATCCCTGATCAAATTTGTTTTCGGTCGCGAGGCTTCAGCGGGTGATCACGACGCCGGGCCGGGCTCCGGTGGGCTTGCCCGAATCCCAGACCAGCTGGCCGTTCACGAAAACTTTTTCGATGCCGGTTGCAAGCTCCTGGGGCTTTTCGAATGTGGAGCGGTCGAGGACGGTGGCTGGATCGAAAAGGACCAGATCGGCGACGGCGCCTTCCTTGAGGACGCCGCGGTCGAGCCAGTTGAGGCGGTGGGCGGGGAGCGAAGTCATTTTGCGGACGGCATCAGCCAGGGAGAGCCAGTGTTTTTCCCGCACGAAGCGGCCCAAGACGCGCGGGAACGTGCCGGCGCCGCGCGGATGTTCAACGCCGATGCCGCCGTCACTGGCGACCATGACCCAGGGCTGTTGATAGAAAGCCTTGATGTCGCTTTCGATCATGGAATGGCCGATGACACCGGCTTCCGTGTCCGCGGCGTCGCCTTCGCGAATAATGCGGATGTACATGTCCACGGGAGAAAGTTTGTTGGACGTGGCGATGTCGGCGAGGGAGTGGTGTTCATAGGATGGATTGGGTTTGAAAGCGGTGATGGTGAGGTGATCGGGGCCGCCGAGATCGGCGAGCGCTTTTGCGACGCTCTTGGGATTTTCATACTGCTTGTCAGGAACGATGACTTTGATGTTGGAGTGCCAGGCTTCGTAGGGATAGCAGTCTGCCAGGAAATCCACGCCGCGCTCGCGCGCTTCACCGATGACGCGAATATATTCGTAGGCTTTGCCCCAGACGCCGACGGTACCAAGCTTGATGTGGGAGTGGTCCACGGGGATATGGGCTTGGTCGGCGATTTCAATTTCTTCGAGCAGGGCGTCGAAGGCTTTGTCGGCTTCGTCGCGGATGTGAGTGCTGTAGAAGCCGCCATGTTCGGCGGCGGCGCGGGCCATTGCGACGAGTTCGGCGGTGTTGCTGTAGCTGCCGACTTCGTATTCGAGGCCGCTCGAAAGACCGACGGCGCCTTCGTTCATGGCTTGCCAGGTGAGCTGAGCCATTTTTTCGATTTCGGGCTGCGTGGCGACGCGTTTGAAATCCTTGCCCATGACTTGTCCGCGGATGGTGGCGTGGCCGGCGAAAACAGCGACGTTCACTGCTGCCGGACTTTTGCGGCGGGCGGCGATCCAATCGGCGATAGGCCAGGGAGATTCACCGTCCGGGCCCTGCACTACGGTAGTGATGCCCTGGGCGACTTGGGTTTCCGCGAGTGGGTCCGAGTCGAGGCCTTCAAGAGAGTGGTTGTGGATGTCGATGAATCCGGGCGCCAAGACGAGGCCGTGAGCATCGAGCACGCGTTCGCCGGGGGCGGGCGAGAGTTTGCCGATCGAGACGATGTGGTTGCCGCGGACGCGGAGCGCGCCTTCACGAAGCGGAGCGCCGGTGCCGTCGGCGAGCTGGGCGTTGAGGATGAAGATGGTGTCGTCAGGTGGGCGCGGGTCCGGCGAGGCGTGAAGAGCCAGAACCGCGGAGAAGGCGGAGAGGAAGATCAGGGACAGTGAAGAGCCGATGCGGTGGAACGAATGCATCTGTGTTTGGCCTCAAGAAAGTGAGCTTCGCTCTGAGCGGATGCAGCTTTCCTTCGGCGGGACCTTTCGGGCCGAAGGGAACTGAACTCAGTGCTACTGGCGCTCGGAGCGGGTGCGGAGATGGTACCAGACGATGATGAGAACTACCGAGGCGGCGAAGATGAGGCTGGAAACGGCGTTAATTTCTGGAGTGATGCCGCGGCGCAGGCGGCCCCAGATTTCGAGAGGGAGAGTGTACTCGCGGCCGTAGAGAAAAAAAGTGACGGCGATTTCGTCCATGGAGAGCGTAAAGATGAGCAGCGCGGCAGCTATCAAAGAGAGCTTGAGGTTGGGAAGAGTGATGAACCAAAACGTGCGCCATGGCGTAGCACCGAGATCGAGCGAGGCTTCTTCCTGACAACGATCCATTTTTTGCAAGCCGGCGAATAGCTCGGTGGTGGCTACGGAGATAAGAGCGGTACCGTGGCCGAGGAAGATCGTGGTGAGACTGAGCTCAAGATGAACGCGCACTGCGAAGAGAAGGAGAGAGAGACCGGTGATGATGCCGGGAAGAATGAGCGGAAGAAGGACCAGGCGGCGAAAGAGTGCTTTGCCGGGGAAGCTGGCGCGATCAAGAGCGAGTGCGGCGAAAAGGCCGAGCGTCAGGGAAAGTGCGACGGCACCGGCTGCGACGAGGAGGCTGTTGAGGACGGAATCCCAGATGGCAGAGTCGGCGAAGAGCTGGCGGTACCAATCGAGCGTGAGATG
>Ga0247661_1000034_pt1 | contig 25538 bp, 17 predicted proteins | sample CNK02_metaG_FD_182799 | JGI IMG/M metagenome (GOLD analysis project Ga0247661, IMG submission 182799) | Soil microbial communities from Purdue University Martell Research Forest, Indiana, United States - CNK02 | ecosystem: Environmental > Terrestrial > Soil > Temperate forest > Bulk soil...
GTAATAAAACGCGCTAAGGTCCACGATACAATAATCGTGAATCGCGTGGTAGACGCGGTGAAATTCATAGTTGGCATACCACTCGCGGCACCTTCTCGCCAGGTCCGCGGTTCGATCGAGCATCCATCGGTCCAGCTCTTCCATTTTCTCGGACGGCAGCAAATTCTTCGCTGGATCGAAGTCGTTCAGGTTGCCAAGTGCAAAACGGAAGGTGTTGCGAATCTTGCGATAGGCTTCGCTGAGCTGGGTCATCACCCGTTCGCTCATCTTCACGTCGGCCTGATACTCGACGGAAGTTACCCACAAGCGCAGCAGGTCCGCTCCCCACTTGTCGCAAATCTCTTTTGGCTCGATGGAATTGCCCAGCGACTTGGACATGGGTCGTCCCTGCTCATCGAGAGTCCAGCCGTGCGTCACCACACCGCGATAGGGAGCCGCGTGCTTCACGCCAGTCGCGACCAGTAATGAACTTTGGAACCACCCGCGATATTGGTCGGGCCCTTCCAGATAGACATCGGCCGGCCATTCTTCTCCGTGGAGGACGGCAAGGTTGGACGAGCCTGAATCGAACCAAACATCCAAAATGTCGTTTTCCTTGCGCCAATTCGAAGCGCCACACTCGCACATCGCACCAGCGGGCAGCAACTCTTCAGGGGAGTGTCTATACCAGGCGTCGGCGCCTTCCTTTTTGAACCACTCGACGACATTGCGCAGCGCCTTGTAGTCCTGCAATTGCTTGCCGCAGCCAGCGCAGAAAAACACGATAATCGGCACGCCCCAGAACCGCTGGCGCGAAACGCACCAGTCGGGGCGCTTTTCGATCATTTCGTAGATGCGATCTTCGCCCCAGGCCGGCATCCATTTCACTTTGTGGATTTCGTCCATTGCTTCCTGGCGCAAGGATTTTGGGCTGTGAATGGAATGGCTTCCCTGGTCGGGAAGCGGAACTCGATCCATGCCGATGAACCACTGCTCTGTGGCGCGGAAAATTACCGGGTTGTGGCAGCGCCAGCAGTGTGGATAACTGTGCTTGTAGGGATGGTTGCCAAGCAGCGCACCGCGATCAGAAAGCAGTTTCACGATGATCGGGTTCGCGCTGAAAACGTCCTGGCCCTTGTATTCGGGCAGTCCTTCGGTGTAAACGCCTTTATCGTCGAGAGGCGCATAGATTTCAAGTCCGTATTTTTGGCCGGAGTTGAAATCGTCCACCCCGTGGCCGGGCGCGGTGTGCACAATACCGCTGCCTTGATCGAGCGTTACGTAATCTGCCAGCAGTCCCGGCACCTGAATCGGCAGAAACGGATGTTGAAACTTCATGCCCTCAAAATCGCGGCCTTTGTACTTCCCTAGTACGTCGGCCTGCTTGATTTCGCATTCGGCCTGCAAAGCCGCCACGCGATCGCCGGCCAGCAGCAGCTTACCTTTTTCCGTCTGCACCACCGTGTATTCAAAGTCGCGATGAAACGCCAACGCGCGGTTATGCGGAATGGTCCAGGGCGTGGTCGTCCAGATTACTGCCGAAACATCACTGGCAATCTTGGCGGCTTCCCCCTGGCCCCCGCCGACAACACCGAACTTCACCCAAATGGACGGGCTGACGTGATCTTCGTATTCGACTTCCGCTTCCGCCAGTGCCGTCGAATCGTATAAACACCAATACACGGGCTTGCGTCCCCGATAGACGTAACCTTTCTCCATGAACTCCAGAAACGCGGCAGCGATGGTGGCTTCGTAATCAAAGCTCATCGTCAGGTACGGATCGTTCCACTGTCCGAACACGCCGAGCCTCTTGAAATCTTTCTTGTGCTGCTCGACATAACGCGCGGCGAATTCCCGGCACATTTTGCGGAATTCCGCCGGCGCAACCTTGCCCTTGCCGCCCAGCTCTTTTTCTACCTGCGTTTCAATCGGCAGACCGTGGCAATCCCATCCCGGAACATACGGCGCGTAATGCCCGGCCATGCTCTTGGTTTTGACGATCAAATCTTTCAAAATTTTGTTCAGCCCAGTGCCGAGGTGGATCGTTCCGGTTGGATATGGCGGCCCATCGTGCAGTACAAAAAGCGGCCTCCCCTGGCGGGCGTCTAGAATCTGCTGATAGAGATTCGCCTGCTGCCATAGTTCGAGCTGTTTCGGCTCGTTCTGCGGCAGCCCTGCCTTCATCGGGAAATCAGTCTTCGGCAGGTTCAGCGTGGTCTTCAGTGTGAGTGGTTCGGACATGGATGCCGCGTCGCAATCCCTTCTCAGCCCTGGTTTTTCGCCTGAAGCACGGCGGGAAAACTTGGGGAAGTTGTAACCGAAGATTTTACAACGGAACGCCGAACCGGCAAATTCCGTATGGCCGAATTCGGCCGGCAAAATCACAGAGCTCCGGCTGCCCGGCCGCAGCGAGAGGTGTCGCAGGCGAAGCGGGAGCCGAAGTCTAGCACGTTGCGCCTTTCGCTTCTGGCGTGGATTCTTGCCCAAGCGGTTGTTACAATAAGTACAGGCGGGGACGGGGTCGGGATTGATGGTAGCAACCTTTCCCAGCTGCCGTGAATCGTACCGAAAGGTGCACCCGAAAGGGTCGAATTGCGTCTAACGAGATAGGGCCCAACAGACAGGTCGGACACACGTGCCAGGAACACTTCTCAACTTGGGACCGCCGCGGAACCCGGAAAACAGTACGCCCGGGAAGAGCTCTTCCGCCTCTTCGCATGGAGTACCAAGGTTTGGCCGACCTCCGATGCTCATGCCGGACAATTTCTGGTCAAATCTAAAACAGTTTCTATTCGAGCGACCGGTCAAGATTCGCGGCGACGTGAAATCCACCTTGATGCCCGCGCAATACGGCGACGGATTTTGGAACAATGTCAGCGAATTCTTCAGCAGCCGCCCGGTGCCCAAGGGCAGTTCTGACAGCAGGCTGTCCACCGGCTGGGTGGAGGGTTTTGGCGGTTTCGGTTCCCGCATCAAGGAATTTTTCTCGCCCAGTAAGCAGGCGCCACTACCGTTTGAAGTAAAGCCCGTTCGCGTCAAGGAAATTTGGACCAAAGACGAGAATTTCGGCTGGACGCAGATCATTTCCATCAGCCTGCACGTGCTGGTGATCGGCATGATCGTGGTACCCCTGTTCACTCACGTCCTGCCGCCTCCCACCGAGGCGATGAACAAGACCGACGTGCTCCCGCTCGACATTTCGCCGTATACGGCGAAGCTTCCCTCGGGCGCCAAGCCCGCCGGAGGTGGCGGCGGTGCGAACGACCATACCACCGCTCCGGTAAACCGCGGCAAGCTGCCCAAGTTCAAGTGGACGCAGTTCACGCCGCCGCAGGTGCACATTCAAAACCCCGCACCCAAGCTGCCGATGGATCCGTCGTTGCTTGGACCGCCGGATTTGCGCGTCTCGAATATTCAGGCACCGACCTTCGGGGATCCTCTGGCTAACGGCGTGAGCGACTCCCTTGGCCATGGCAATGGCACTGGCATTGGCAGCGGCTCCGGAGGCGGGCTCGGCCCGGGCGAAGGCGGTGGCACCGGGGGCGGAGCATTCCGCGCCGGCGTCAATGGCGTCGGCATGCCGAGCTGCATCTATTGCCCCGACCCGCAATACTCCGATGAAGCACGCAAGGCCAAGTATCAGGGCGTGGTTGTGTTGATGGTAATCATCACGCTCGACGGTCGCGCTACGAACATCCAGGTGGTCAAGAGCCCCGGACTCGGCCTCGACGAAAAAGCCATCGAAGCCGTGCGCCAGTGGAAATTCCATCCGGCGGTCGGTCCTGGCGGCAAGTCCGTTCCGTCGCAGGTTCCGATCGAAGTGACCTTCCGCCTCTTTTAGTCCGGCGCAAAGCAACCTTTTCTACCTTGGCAGCTCCCACTCTGCGTTCATGCTCCGCTTTGCCTGTTGTGAGGAAAAGCGGGGCCGGAGGTCGCGATGCGCGAGCCAGCCCTGGGCTTGAAGACTTCGCTCTTGAACAGTAGTTCCTTCCTCAAACGGATCCACGAAAATCTGTTGAGCGTGTGGCGGTTGCCGTGGGTACGCTTGCCTGTTGTTCATGCGCCCATACTGCTGCTCGACGAACAGTGCGCCCACACGGCCCCTGCCGCGCAGTTCGGCTCGACGCTGGTGCACATGCTTCTATGTGCCGGGTTACTTTGGTCCGTTGCACAGCCTTCACTGAAGACGACGCGCGACTCGGCTGGACCGCAACCTCACTTGCCTCCTGTTCCGAAATGGCTGGTTACGTCGGATGCTGGCGCGCTCGGTTTACGCGGCGACAGCGGTGGCCACAGCCCGTTGCCGCCGACGACCGGAAATCTCGCTCCGATGTCTCGCGCGGCTTTCATTCCGCCGCATCTTGCTGATTCGCGTCCTCGCGCTCTTGCAGTGCAGGTAATGATTGCCAATCCCGATGCGCCCGAATTGGCGCGATCCGTCAATGATCTTGGCCTGCCGTGGCTGAACGAGAAAAATAACTCCGAAGGACGCGGCGAAAACGGAATCGGTGACGGAAAGAACCGCGGTATGGGAGATGGTCCCGGAAATGGTTCGGGCGTAGGTTACGACGGCCGCGCTTATGCACCGGTGGCCTCCCAGGTGATTTGCCGTGTCTGCCCCGATCCGTCGTATTCTGAGGAAGCACGCAAAACCAAGCTCCAGGGTACGGTCATCCTCAGCGTACTCGTCGGCGCGGACGGCCGCGTCGAGGATGTTCGCGTCATTCGCGGCCTCGGCTTAGGCCTGGACGAGAACGCCATACAAACCGTGCGAAACTGGCAATTTCTGCCGGCCAAGGACGCGTCGCAGCATTCCGTCGCCTCCTGGATCAAAGTCGAAACCATGTTTCGTTTGTTCTAAGATCGTCGGTCAAGAAGCAAATGCCTGCTGACGACGGCTTTCTTCGCGTTGGCCTGCGCTATCACAGGTCTGACTCTGGCGGTGCCAGCACCTATATCTTCCGCGACGAACAGTGGAAGGCTTCCTGTGTGCGCACCGCAGCCCAGAAAAAAGAGCAGCCTCAAGCCTCGCGGAACTTTTTTCATTGGCCGAAACCACGTTTTGGACCGAAAAGTCCGGATGTCGCGCAGATGGTACCCGCAGAGCAATTTCTACCTGAGCCTTCACGTCGGTTATCCAAACGCCGCTGGCCGCATTTCGGGATCGAAGCAAAATCTGGGTGGCGATATTTTCCTGCAGGGAAATTGCGTCACCATCGGTTGCATTCCCATCACCAATGAAGGAATCAAGGAAGTGTACTGGCTGGCGGTGCTGGCGCGAACCGCGGGACAACAGCGCATACCTATTCAGATCTTCCCTACTAGGCTGACCGGTAGCGGATCGGACCAGCTGGCGACCATTCAGCGCAACGAACTGGATTTAATTTCCTTGTGGATGAATCTCAGGCAAGGTTTCGGCTATTTAGAACAACATCACCGGCCACCTGCAGTCCATGTCGACCGGGGTGGACGTTACGTATTCACGGGCGAATGAGGCCAGGAAGCGGAATAGAGTTCTGCTACGATGGCGGAATGAAAAGAATTCTCTTTGTGGGGCTGTTTTTTTTGTGCGCGTCGGCGCGGTATGTTGGCGCGCAAAGTGCCAACGGAGCGCTGGAACTCACGGCGCGCGTAACCCCTACGGCGGCCAAGCCGGAGCCGGTCCGCGACTTCACTTTCTATGTCTTGCTCAAGAGCTACGGCGACATCGTCAAGGAAATTGATGAGCGCGACGGCCCGCCCGCCCGCGAGAAATTCATCGACGAGCTGAAGATTTCTGCGGAGCTTCGCGCCTGGCTGCACAAGCACGACGTGATGGACATCACTTTGCCCGGCTTCGACAAGCTGCTGGCTCCGGACGACGTTATTCATGTGCCGGAATTCCTCCTCGCTTTCCAGCGCTCCAATAGCGGCGGCGTGACCAACGGCATACCGGTCCCAAAGTATCGGGAAGCCGACAAAACCGAAAATCCCGACCGTTACGAAAAGCAGAAGCAGGAATATCTGAACGGGCTTAAAAAGTTCATCGCGTCGCGCCCGGAAACCATGGCCGGAATGGAACTCGAACTCGACGGCGTCAACCCCGCGCGCAAATGGGCCGAGGTACAAAGCACTCACCGCCGGCGCGTGCTGCAACTGGCGCCCGCCGAGGCGCAGACCAAGTACCTGGCAGCGAAAGCGGATACCGACCTTGACGGCCATGCCTCCATCTCCGGTTTGGCTCCTGGAAACTACTGGATCAGCACCCTCGCTCTTACCGCTTCTGCTGGCGATGCCCGCCTGCGGTGGGATGTTCCCGTGAAAATCGTCGCGGGTCAGATACTTCGAATTGAGTTGACGAATCTGAACGCGACCGACAATCTATCCTCACCCTGATTTTGCGGCGGCCGACTTACCCGGGTCCTACGTCGAAAACCGGTCCAGTCTGCAAGAGCGAGCTCTTTGCGCAACTCGATGATCTGGCGGAACTGATAGGGAGATGGACACACCGTTTCACTGGATTGCCTTCATTTCGTTCGTGCTGGTCGCCATTGCTCTAGATTTAGGCGTCTTTCACCGCAAGGCTCACAAAATATCGATAAAAGAAGCGTTGGTCTGGAGCGTCGTATGGATCACGCTTGCCGTTGCCTTCGGTTTATGGATTCTCTTCGGCTACGGGCGGCAGCCTGCCCTTGAATTCTTTACCGGTTACATCATCGAAAAATCGCTGAGCGTGGATAACCTCTTTGTCTTTCTGGTGATATTTCGCGTTTTCTCCGTCAAGGAGGAATACCAGCACAGTATCCTAGCCTACGGGATCGTTGGCGCCCTGCTGATGCGCGGCGTGATGATCGCCGTCGGTGCGGCCTTGGTCTCGCGCTTCGAGTGGGTCATGTATCTCTTTGGCGCCTTCATCATTTACGCCGGCCTACACATGCTGCTGGCCGGCGATGCGGAAAGCCATCCCGAAAATAATTTTCTCGTGCGCTATGCCGGCAAGCATCTTCGACTCACCAAAGGGTATCGTGAAGGCCGTTTTTTCGTACGCGAAAATGGCAAACGTTGCGCCACACCGCTGCTTCTTGTGCTCCTGGTTGTGGAAATCACCGACGCCACTTTCGCGGTGGACTCCATCCCGGCCATTTTCGGGATCACGCGCGACCCCTTTGTCGTCTTCACATCGAATGTCTTCGCCATCCTTGGCTTGCGCGCCTTGTACTTTTTGCTAGCGGGCGTGCTAGACAAGTTCGTTTATCTGAAAGTCGCGCTGGCCCTGGTGTTGGTTTTCATTGGCGCCAAAATGATTGCCGAGCCCTGGCTGCACATTTCCGTGGCTGTTTCGCTCGGTGTTGTCATGGGCATGCTTGCCGTTGCGATGATTGCGTCGTTGCTGGTGAGACCAAGAAAGGCGGCCGAGGCGGAATAATTCACGGATGCTATCCGTTTCGAACTCATGCACGAAATGAAAGCAGAATGGATCGAACGGCTCGCAAGTCCCAAGGCCGAGGAGCGCGCCCTGGGGGCGGCAGAAATTTATCGAGCCGGGCGAGAACGCGCCGATTCGGCCGTACGTATTTGGTGGGAGAACGCTGATCTTGCTAGGCTCTGCGGGCATAAACGGACCGCGACGGTGGGACTGGCAGTGCAGCCGATGTCGTTCGCCAACATCCGCAAGGCCAACGGCTGGCCGCGCCTCGCCGAGGTGCCACCCGAGCAGGATGCCTGCGAGTTTGAACTGCATTTTGCCGGCGGAATTGCGCTGGATGTTTTGACTCCGCGGGAGGCCGGAGGCGCAGGAGCCATTGCGCGATTTCTGGCAAAACACGGTGAGGGCGTACAGCAGGTGGAATTTCGTTGTGACGACGTGGACCGTGCGGCCGCGATCCTGCTGGAAAAGTTCGGCGTGCTGTCCGTCTACCCGACCAAGCGCGCCGGCGCGGAGGGCAGCAGAGTTAACTTTTTCCTGGTGCCGGCGCCGGACGAGACAAAGGTTTTGATCGAGTTGTACGAAGCCGCAGCGCCTATTGCGACGCAAACCTGAAAAATCAGGGTTCCAAGTCAGGGTCGGCACCCGGCGCATTGGCTCGGCGGTTTTTCGGATCGTCCAAGTAGTCCTGCATTTCCAGACGGAAGTTGCCGGCGTTCGTGGCGAAGCCCATGGCAACCTCAAAGTCCACCAGTCCCTGGCGAACGTATTTGCTAAGCTCGGCGTCGAAGTGTTGCATGCCTTCGTTGGAGCCGTCGCGCATTGCGTCGAGGAGCGACTTGCCTTCGCTTTCGCCCTTTTCCACGTAATCGCGTGTGCGCATGGTAGATTTCAGGACTTCCACCGCAGCGATTCGTCCCTTGCCGTCTTTCTTGGGCAGCAGGCGTTGCGAAACAATGAACCGAAACGCTTTGCCGAGCCTCGTGCGAATCGCCTGCTGATCGGCTAGCGGGAACACGCCGACAATGCGCTCCACGGTTTTCGCGGCGTCAATGGTATGAAGCGTGGACATCACCAGGTGACCGGTTTCAGATGCCTCGAGAGCGATTTCGATGGTTTCCCGGTCGCGCATTTCGCCCACCAGGATGACTTTAGGGGCTTGACGCAACGCTGCGCGGAGCGCCAGCGCAAACGTCGGAGTATCGCTGTGCAATTCCCGCTGATGAATCGTGGCACGCTTGTGGCGGTGCAGAAACTCGATGGGATCTTCGATGGTCAGAATGTGGTACGCCTTATCGCGATTCATTTTGTCAAGAATAGCGGCGAGTGTAGAGGATTTGCCGGAACCAGTGGGCCCGGTTACCAACACGATGCCGTTGCGCAGTTCCACGATCTCTTGCAGTACCGCGGGCAATTTCAAGTCGTCGAAGCCCGGAATGCTGTCCGGAATGACGCGCATCACGATGGCGTGGCTGCCGCGCTGGCGAAAGATGTTTACGCGAAACCGCGCGACGCCATCAATGCCGTAGGAAAGGTCCGCCGAACCTTCCTGTTCCAGTTTGCGGATGGGCGTTTCGTTCTTGCCCATCAATTCGTAGGCGATGGCACGGGTGTCTTGCGGTTTCAGCGATTGCAGTCCCTTGAATTTCAGCTCGACCAGTTGGCCGCTTTTTTCCACTTGCGGCGCCCGGCCCGGCGAAAAAATCAAATCGCTGATGTGCTCGCCGCTTTTGAGCATCGCGGTGATCAGTTGCGGCAGGCCCGGCGTGCGCTGTTGTGATGCCATGGTGGGGGCCGATGATTCGGGAAGCGTTTGCGTTGGGGTACTCATGGACCTGTGCCTAAACTTCTTGGGAGTCTGGTTCGACCTGCGAAACAGAAATGCTGAAGAACTTAGTATGCGGCGTTCCGCCATGATCGGCGTGAAAATGTATCGCGGGATGGCGTTTCGAGTACCGGTCGCAACGGAAAAATCTGAATCGAAAGATAACGTAAGAGCTTTTACGCAAATACCCGAAGCCAGGAAGAGCCCAGTCCAGGTTAGGAGCCGTGCAAGAGGAGCGAGATTCCGCCATTGGTTGCCGCGACGCGCACGGCTGACGCATCTTTCACGATCCAGTCGGCGCCCGCCTGCCGCAGCAGTTCGTCACGCTCGGTAGTCTGGAAAGCGATGACCCGCGTGTTGGCCGCTTTGCCGGACCGTATGCCCGCCGGCGCATCTTCGAATACCACACATTCTTCCGGTCCGACGCGCAGAGCCTCCGCTCCTTTCAGGTACGGTTCCGGGTGTGGCTTGCCGTGGACGATGTCCGTGGACGTGACCATCGTTCCCGGAACCGGAAGTCCGGCGACTCGCAAGCGCACTAGCGCGAGTGTTCGGGTGCACGACGTTACGACCGTCCAGCGGTCCGCCGCCAAGGAGGCCAGAAGTTCTGCCGCCCCGGGCAAGGGAATGACGTCGGAAATGTCTTCAATTTCCATCCGTTCGACCAAGGCATTTTCCGCCTCGTGATCCGCTCCCGGCAGCAGTTCGCGAATCGTCGCAAGGCTGGGCCGGCCATGGGCCTTGCGAACCGTTTCGTCGGGATCGAAACCGTGCTTGTTCGCCCAAATCGTCCAGACGCGCGCGACGGCGGGTGTCGAGTCCACCAGGACTCCGTCAAGATCGAACAAGACCGCTTGGCAATCAATTTTGGTCATGCGAAATGGTAGCAACGGAACGGAGATGCTCACGAGCTCAGGGCATTCGGACAAATCCGCCTCGGCGGTTGGCTACGTCTCCACCGCGACTTCGTCGACGAAACACCACAGCCAGCTCTCGCCAGGCTCGAGGGATTGCATGACCGGATGCTTGGTGGCCCGAAAATGCTTCGTGGCGTGCTTGTTCTTGGAAGAGTCGCAGCAGCCCACGTGGCCGCACTCGCGGCACAGGCGAAGGTGAACCCAGGTGTCTCCCGCCTTGAGGCACTCCTCACAACCCTTGGTGAGGGGGCGCACATCCTTAATGTGGCTCATGTGAGAACAGCCTTTGCTCATGATGGCGCCTCCTGCTCCTGCTTTGGCTGGCTGTTGGAATGAAATCTCGGTTGTTGCAAAGGGACGCGGACCAGAAAACGCGTTTCGCCGGGCTTGGATTTCACTTCTATAGTTCCGTGATGCTTTTGTACGATGCGCATCGCGGTGTCCAGGCCGAGGCCGGTGCCTTCGCCGACCGGTTTGGTGGTGAAGAACGGATCGAAGATGCGCGACTTGATTTCTGCCGGAATGCCCGGACCGGTGTCGCCAATTTCGATGCACACCGCGTCCAGATCGCGCCGCGCACGAATGCGCAATTCGCCCTGGCCGTTCATGGCGTCAATCGCGTTATCCATCAAATTGGTCCAGACCTGGTTGAGCTCGCTCCCATAGGCGCAGACTTTTGGCAGATCATGATCGTATTCGCGCTTGACGGTGATGCCTTTCTTCAGCCAGTGGCCGAAAATCTTGATCGTGTTGTCGAGGTCTTCGCGCAAATCCACCTCCTGCAAGGCAGCCTGATCCATGTAGGAATAGCGCTTGATGGCCGTGACCAGCTCGCTGATTCGCTTGGTGCTGTTATCAATTTCATGGATCAGCCGAAAAATCGTAATGACCGCAGCAACCCGGCGAAGAGCGTCGATCAATACATCATCGCCAACGTTGATTCTGAGAGCTTCCATTTTTTCCAAGTCCACGTTGGCTTCCGCCAGTGGACCAGCGATTTTCCAGGGTTCTTGCACTTTGTGCTCTTCGAGGCATTCGGTGAGTTCCGCTTCGAGATCACTCAGCTGAATGGGGTCGAGATGGGCATCGCTTTTTTCCGCAACCTGATCCGTAACCTCGCGCTCGAACTGGAACACCGCCATGCGCTGTTCGTTAGTAAGCGGGTGTTGTAACAATCGCAGACTGGCAATGCGCACATTGTCCATCGCCTCTTTCAGGCTTTTTGCGGCGCGTTGGGCGGCCGCTGCGGGATTGTTCAGTTCGTGCGCCAATCCAGCGGAGAGTTTCCCTAGCGCCATCAGTTTGTCGCGCTGGACTTCTTGCCGGGTGGTTTCACGGATGCGGTCGGACATGACGGCGACTAGCCGGTATCCGAGAACCGGAATGCGCTGCAGTAATTCGGGAAAGTACTGCATGTGCAGGCGCAGTGCGTGCAGGGGCAACGAAGCGCGGGCAGTACCCATATAACTTTTCAACCGGGAAAACGGCAGGGCGCCGGTGATTTGTCCCTTGCGAGCTATGAAGCGGGGAGTACCGGGCTCCTCAGGGAACTCGACCTGAATTTCCCCCTCGAGCAGAACGTTGAGGTGATCGATGGAGTCACCTTTGCGGCCGATCACTTCGCCGGCAGGGACGCGGAGGTCTTCCATCCGTTCCGCCAGCCAGGTCAGATCTTCCGGAGAGAGGTCGGCGAAGACGGAGTTGGTTTTAAGATTTGCGATGACGATTTCAAGCTGCGCGGCATTGGTGGAGCTGGTCATGTTCACACCGTTCCCAGGTATTGATGCACAAATTGGACGGCGTTGGCGCCTTCTCCCACACCGGAAGCGACTCGCTTGATCGAGCGGTAACGCACATCGCCGGCGACGAACACGCCGGGCACGCTGGCTTCGAGAAGCCAAGGTTCGCGTTCGAGCGGCCATCCGCGCGGCAATTTGTTGTCGCTCATCAGGTCGCGGCCGGTGAGGATAAAACCTTTTTCATCGCGCTCCAGGACATTGGCGAGCCAATCCGTAAGAGGCGCGGCACCTATGAAAATAAAAAGAGAAGCCGCGGGAGTCTTTTGTGTCTCGCCGCTGGTTGAGCACAAAATCGAGAGCGCTTCGAGCCTGTCGGTTCCGAAGGCTTCGGTGACCTGGGAGTTGTATTCCACGTGGATGTTCGGCATCTTCTTGATCTGCTCGATCAAGTATTGCGACATGCTGAGGGTCAGCGAGCCGCCACGAACCAGCATGACCACGCGGCGCGCGTATTTGGAGAAAAACATCGCGGCCTGCCCGGCGGAATTGGCCCCGCCCACGATGTACACATCCTCGTCCTTGCAGGAAGCGGCTTCGGTCATTGCGGCGCCGTAGTAGACGCCGGCGCCCTGCAACCGTTCAAGACCAGGCATATTAAGTTTGCGATAGGAAACCCCGGTGGCAATTACCAAAGCCTTCGCGCCGATTTCTTTTCCATCAGACAGCTTGACGAATTTGGAGCCGCCCTCCACGCGCAGACTGCAAACTTCAACCGGCGTCAGGATTTCGACACCGAATCGCCGAGCCTGAGTGACCGCGTTGCGAGTCAGATTCGCTCCGCTGATGCCGGAGGGAAATCCAAGGTAGTTTTCGATGCGTGAACTCATCCCGGCCTGGCCGCCCGGAGCTTCGCGTTCGATCATCACCGTGCTCAGCCCCTCGGATGCGCCATATACGGCGGCAGCGAGTCCCGCCGGACCGCCACCAACGATGAGCAGGTCGTAGAAAGAAGTGGTCGCATTGGTGCGGAGGCCGAGCCTCGCGGCCAGGTCGGACTGAGACGGGTCGGAGAGCGCCGAGCCGTCCTGAAAGATTGTAGCGGGAAGCAGCAGCGCATCGCGCTGGATGATGTCGAGCGCGGCGCGCACTTCTTTGTCGCGGTCCGCGGCTTCCACGTCGAGCCAGCGGTAGGGAAGCTGATTGCGTGCCAGAAAATCGCGAATGGCGTAGGAACGAGGAGACCAGCGATGGCCAAGAACGCGGACCCCGTCGAATATGGGGCGATGGTTGGCCTGCCAATCTTCCAGCAACTCGTCAATCACCGGATAGAGCTGTTCTTCGGGCGGATCCCACGGCTTGAGCAGATAATGATGAATTCGGGCGTGATTGATGGCTTGAATGGCGGCATCCGTATCCGCGTAGGCAGTAAGAAGGACGCGTTTGGCTTCAGGATAGATGTTGATCGCCTGGCCGATAAATTCGACCCCGCTCATCTCCGGCATTCGCTGATCGGCCAAAAAGAGAGCTACGGCTTCGCTCCGACGCTTCAGGGTTTCGATCGAGCGAAGCGCGGTGGCTCCGGATTCGGCGCGCAAAATGCGGTAGCGATCGGCGTAGCGTTTACGCAAATCGCGTTCGACGGCGCGCAGGACCTCGGGGTCATCATCAACGGTCAACAGGACAGGTTTCGCCATTTCATTCGTGCTCGATTACGCAGATGTTTCAATTGGATGCTTTACAGCACCCCGGGGACACATGCGTCAGGGAATGCGCGCGACTCTTTTTTATACTCCCTAGCCGCGGATTGGACAAATCCTGGACTGAGCAGTTGCGCCATCGCGCTGGCCGCGAGTGGGGTGCTGCCGCGCATGAAACACGCGGCCGAGAAAACGAGAGAGCCGCTGGCACTTGCGGTTATCATTTTTAGCTAAGTCGAAAATCGTATGACTCGAAAACTTCAAATAATGAAATTTGGGGGCACATCCGTGGGGGATGCGAAGTGCATCCGTCGCTCGGCCCAGATTGTAGCCAATGCTGCGAAGCAACATCCTGTGGCAGTAGTGGTTTCCGCGATGAGCGGTGTGACCAACCGCTTGATTGACGCGGCCCACCAAGCTAAGCGCAGCGACCGCGAAGCAGGGAAGGCGTTGACGGATTCCCTCCGCAAGCAGCATTTCGAAGCGCTATCCGCGCTGATCGAGTCTGAGCAAAATCGCTCCGCTGTACAGACTCGAATCGAAGAAATTCTGTGCGAAGCCGCGAGGCTCTATGAAGGAACGGCGCTACTGCGGGAGCTGACGCTGCGTACGCTCGACGCGATTTCCAGTATAGGTGAACGGCTTTGCGCGCCGATTTTTGCGGCCGCGCTTTCCGAACTAGGCTCGCCAGGCCGCGCAATTGAGGCCACGGAACTGATTGCGACCGATTCGTTTCATGGCGGCGCGGAACCGCTGCCTGACGCAACCCGCGAGAAGTCCCAGGCGCGTATGGGGCCCCTCCTGAGAGAGGGAATCGTTCCTGTGGTGACGGGATTTATCGGTGCGACCGCCGATGGAGCATTGACGACTCTGGGCCGCGGCGGTTCGGATTATTCTGCGACGATTCTGGGGGCTGCGCTGGATGCCGAAGAAATCATCATTTGGACCGACGTGGAAGGCGTACTAACCGCAGACCCGCGCCTGGTAGCCGACGCGCGCACGATCCCTGAAATTTCTTATCGCGAGGCCGCGGAGCTCGCGTATTTTGGAGCGAAGGTGTTGCATCCGAAAACGTTGCGTCCGGTCTTGCCCGCGAAAATTCCCGTTTGGATCCGCAATAGCTTCGCTCCGGAAAAGCCCGGCACAAAAATTACCGCCAAAGGCCGCAGTATAGGCGGTGGAGTCAAAGCGCTTACGGCAATTCGTGATGTTGCGTTGATCAGCGTCGGTGGGCCGGGAATTGTAGGCGTCCCCGACGTCGTGGGACGAACATTTTCAACTACCGCGCAGCTGAGAGCCGAAGTTCTGCTGATTTCGCAGTCGTCTTCACAAAACGACATCTGCTTCATTGTGGCCAAAGCGCACGCGCAGGCGACTCTCGAGGCGTTGCGCCGGGAATTTGCGCAGGACCTGACCCACGACGTGGTGGAGCACATCACCATGGACCCGGAAATCGCTATCGTCGCGGTGGTGGGAGAAAACATGCGCGGTACGCCGGGCGTGGCCGGCCGGACGTTTCATTGCCTGGGCCAGGAGGGCGTGAACATCATCGCAATCGCGCAGGGCTCTTCAGAAACCAACATTTCCTTTGTAGTCTCGGACAAATCGGTGAAGCAGGCACTGCTGGCCACTCATCGCGAATTTGGTCTGGCGAACGCCCTGCCCCGGACTTGAAAGAAAGCCAATCATTCCGGCCGGGTCGGAGTCTTCCCCGGCGCAAAGACTCATCTGTGAGTCTCCTAATTCAGTAAGAAGGGAACCCGGAATACAAGAAAAGAACGCGACGAGGAGGGAAGCGTGCGGCGGTTCAAAGCCAAGTTGGGGTGGGAGACGGGGATCGAACCCGCGACATTCGGTGCCACAGACCGACGCTCTACCAGCTGAGCTACTCCCACCACTCGACATCAGTTTAACATGAGAAGCCAGTGATGCGACCCCTCCAGCCTTTATCCACTTCGCAGTACTCCGTCCAATTTGCCGTGCAAGCCAACAACGCCGTTTAGGCGTCCAGCCACAAGATTTGTCCTTTTGTTAACTCTTGGCGGCTTGGAAACGGTGTGCACAGTCCCCGATTTGGGGCCCAAAAGGCGCTTGTTAGACTGGCATTAGCACGGTGCCCCGCGCATGAGCCTCCCATGAGTTCGCACGATACCGATCGCCGCCACTTCGAGCGGCAGATTCTCTATGCGCGGCCGATTACGATTCTTTTGTCCATTCTCGCCATCCTGGAATGGCCAACTACTGTCCAGTCCCACCGGTGCCTGTACTTCTTGTTCGGCTATCTGCTGCTCAGCTTGGCAATCATCGGGCTGGAGATATTACTGAGCGAACGCGAGTGGCATGCGCCCCTCATCTTTGATCTGATTTTGCTGGGAATTCTGATCTATCTGGCGCCGTTCACCGTGCCGGTTTGGTTTCCGTTTCTGTTTGTCTCCTATGCAGCGGGCAGCCGCTGGGGATTGAGCACTTCAGTACCGCTCACCGCCGTGCTGGCATTGACCATCACGTTGGTGGATGTGGTGGACCGCGATACCGGCGGGCTTCACCTCCTTACGTGGATTTCGATTGTGGGAGCGATGTTTGCATCAGGCGCGGGCCTGGCATTTCTGGGCGATCGCAGTCAGAAGTTTGCCGCGCAAAATCATTTCCTATCTTCTATCACCGCAACGATGCAGGTGGAGCAAGGCCTTGCCGAGTCTTTACGGCTTTTTCTGGAGGAGCTGGCAACCTGGTTCCGAGCCGAGCAGGCGTTTTTGGTTTTTCGCGACATGGACTTGGAACGTATTTTTTTATGGCGGCTGAAGGCTGGCGAGAGCGAACGGTTGACTCCGGACAGCTTTGCGCTGGCGCGGGCGGACGGATTTTTGCTGGACGATCTAGACGCCACGATTTGTTGGAACGCTTTGCAGGGGGCGGGCTCCGGGTTCGGGTGGGACCGCCGTAATGGCGAGGTGATCAAAAGCCTTCCCCGGCTGCCCGGTCCGACGCTGACTGAGTTCGGTATCAAGTCCCTCATGACTGTGACGTTCGACCAGAACAATAAACCTGCGGGGCGCTTGTTCGTGGTCAACGGCAGACGAAGCAATGGCCCGTTCAGCAAAGCGGATCTGGATTGGCTGGAACGCGTGTCGCGGCATGTGGTTCCGTCGCTGGAAAATGTTTTCCTTCTACGTCACTTGAGAGCGCGTGCTATTGAGGCCGAGCGGTCGCGCATTTCGCGCGACCTGCACGACGGCATTTTGCAGACGCTGCTCAGCATCGAAATTCAGCTGGATGTGCTGCGCCGCCGCGTGGGAAGCTCCCCCGATCACGCCGAATCTTCGCTGGCCAGCCTGCAGCAAACCGTCAAGAACGAGTCGGCCGAATTGCGCCATTTCGTTACCGACTTAAAGCCGGTGCGGGTGCAGTCCGCCGACCTCGTCGACCTGATGCGCGGTTTCGCCGAGCGCTTCCGCAACGAGTCCAATCTGGCCCTCGATTTACTGGTGGATTCGGCGGAATTGCGCGCTCCGGACCGTGTCTGCCGCGAGCTTTTCCAGATTTACCGTGAAGCACTCAACAATATAAAAAAGCATGCTAAGGCTACCCATGTCGTGGTAAAACTTTCGCAGGATGACAGCCGCCTGCTTTTGGTGGTGGATGACAACGGCGAGGGCTTCAGCTTCGCCGGCACGTTCACCGGTGACGAACTGGACCGTCTGCGGCTGGGTCCCATCTCCATCAAGGAGCGAACGCGTACCGTCAACGGGGATTTGACCGTGGAGTCGAACCCGGGACATGGGGCACGTCTGACGATAGAGATTCCGTTGGGCTGACGGCTGGAACGAGTTGCAGGGCTGAGCGAGTGCCCTGAGTTAAATATGGCGAAGACAAAACAACAGATTCGGATATTGATGGCGGATGACCATGCAATCTTCCGCGACGGCTTGCGCAAGCTTTTGGACGGCGACGAGGAGATCGTAATCGTCGGCGAAGCGCAAAACGGCGCCGAATGCGTGAAGATGCTAGCGAAGCTCAAACCGGATATTTTGCTGCTCGATCTTCGCATGCCTGACAAAGACGGGCTGGCGGTATTGGAAGAGGTGAATTTCGATCAGTTGCCGACGCGCGTCATCGTATTGACCGCAGCGGAAGACGATCGGGACGTAGTGCGCGCGATGCGGCTGGGCGCGCGCGGCGTGGTGCTGAAGCAGTCGGCCACCGACCTTTTGGTAAAGAGCATTCAGCGCGTGCACGCCGGCGAAATCTGGCTGGACAACCGCATGACCGCCGAGGTCATGAAAGCATTTTCGAAATCGTCGGAGTCGGGTCCGCGACGCGAAAAACCACTGCTCTCTGATCGCGAAAAAGAGATTGTGCAGCTGGTCGCGCAGGGTTTCCGCAACAAGGAAATCGGCGAAAAACTGTTTATTTCCGAGCAGACTGTCAAGAACCACCTGCACAATATTTTCGACAAGCTCGGTGTTTCCGACCGCCTGGAGCTCGCCCTTTATGCAATTCATCACCGCCTAATAGAGCATACCTAAGCCGCAGCATGTTCACGCGGGAGCCGGCTTTTTATTGACTTACTGGGGGCGCCGTCTCCATGGGAGAAGAGCAAACCGGTAACGCGTTCGGGCGCCCGAGCGGTGGCGCGCAAACTTTCCTAGTACCTTCGTACCGCCTTCTTCCGAAACGATTTTGTACCTGTTGTCCTATTGTTCTGTAGTCGGGCTCCGGCTACACTCTCTCCAGATTTGAGGAGGTTCCGTCTTGTCGGCCACTGAACGCCGCAGCACCCAACGCTTTACCATGCGGCTGCCGCTTACCGTCCGCTGGACCACCGGAGCGGCTGTTGGGGAAACCAGCACGGAATCCCGCGACGTGAGTTCGCGCGGGGTTTACTTCTACCTGGGCAAAGACGTCAAGGAAGGCTCGCCTGTGGAAATCCTTCTGACGCTTCCCAACGAGATTACCCTTGCGGGACCGGTTCGCGTGCGCTGCCTCGGCCGCGTACAACGCACCGAAAGCCGCGATGAGACCTCTGTCGGAGTAGTTGCCGCGATCGAACGTTACGAATTTCTGCGTGGCGACGAAGAGCGGTAACTGGTTTCTCTGGAACGGTTTTTTGAGTTTCTTGCTCGCTCACTGCGGAGGCGGGCAGGATAAAGCCGGGGTGCCTTGGCCCCTCAGCGAAGCGCCCCGGCATTTTTTTCTCGCCCGGTAGCAATCCACGCACTCGAAAGACTTGAATTTGCTTTGATCGTTGTTGCGTCGCTGTGGATGTGCATCATTGGCTGCGCGATGCAAAGGAAAGAGCGTCAGCGAACACTTGTTGCCGCTCCGTGCGTGGGGAATTGGTCAGTAGGTCGTGCGGTTGAACCGCTTGGTGCGTTGGATCGGGGCGGTCATGGTAGCGGAATTCGAGCCGGTGCTCGTGATCGTGGTGGAGGGACGCCACGGCCGGAATCGCCGCTACGGGAGGATGAGCCCCCACCGCCAGTGTCATCGTGAGTTCCAGTAACGAAAAGCCGGCCGCTTCTGCAGGGGCGTTGTTTCTCGTTCCTGATTAGGAGTACGTCGATGGAATGGCATTTTCGTTTTCCATCGAAGCGTGCAATTTTCACCAGCCGCGACACCTGCATGCTTAACATCCGCAAAGTAACGATCCAAGTCAGTTCTCCGCAACTGACCTTGCGTCCAGTTTGCGCTCAGCCAAAATGGGCTTGTATCGGAGTCCTACCTGGACAGCAAACCAAGGTTCTACAAAAAGTTTTCTCGCTGTGCTGTCGTTGCTAACCATTCTTGTTTTCTTGCATTTGCCGGTTGACCCAAGCAGTTTCCTCTTCTCATTGCTGAGAAAACTGGCCCCTCTGAACCGCCTGTCACTCGGGCCAGTGTTGCTTTCTCGCCGCCTGACCTTTTGGGCAGGCGACTTTTTCCGCGCAATTCGGCAATGATGACCCTGCGGAGAGACTTGCGCCGGTTGCCATCGGCGCCTGCAAATTCTGGGGGGAACGTTCATGCCGGATTCACCGGCCCAACAGACTGTTGTATTGACCAAGGCCGAGTACGGCTCCACCACGGAGCGGATGGCCACGCCGGAAGAGTTGCTCGCCTTACAGCTCCTGGCGCAGGAAGAGGACGCAGTTATTCAGGCGATTGAGTTCGCCGCTCAGGTGCCGGATCCAACGACCGCTCTGCCAGCGGAAACTGCTCAAACGGCCGTGCTCCAGCCCGAGGTTTCGCAAATTGAAGCGATCCCTAGGGAGAAAGAACCGTTACTAGAAGAGATGGTGCCCAAATCGGTGGCTGCGCCCGATCCCGCGAACCTGCCCGACGGCGTGCTCGATTTCGCCGCCATCCTCGACCAGCACCGCATCTGGGTGGAAACAGGCGGAGAAGCGGGCGCCAAAGCCGATCTCTGCGGCGCCGATCTGGAAAACGCTGATCTGACGGGCGCCAATCTTCAGGGCGCATTCCTGCAGCGCGCCAATCTGCGCGGCGCCGATCTTTCCATGGCGAACCTGCGCCATGCTTCGTTGGTGCAAGCCGATCTCTGCAACGCCAATCTTCTCGGTACTGAGTTGCGCGGTGCGAACCTGATGGGCGCAACCTTGTACGGCGTTGAAGGCTTATGGCTGGGCCGCTTGGGTGGCGCGAATCTTTACGACGCCATGCTCCCCGAAACGATTTCTTCCATCGACGGGGCCAAAACCGTATGGGAAACCACCAAGAGCGCCCGCTGGTTCTATTTTCTGATGCTGACCGTGTGCGCACTTTGCGGGCTAGGCGTCGCCACTACCAGCGACGCCCGCCTCATCCTCGACGGCCAAACTATTCCGGTCGCGCGCCTCGGCAACATTCTTCCGATGAACGCGTTCTATCTCATCGCGCCGATCGCTCTCGTGGTTCTCTTTGTTCGCTTTCAATTTTTGCTTTTGCGTGTGTGGAGCAGCATGTCCGCCCTTCCGGCAGTCTTTCCTGATGGGCAAACGGTTGAGCGCGGAGGTCCTTGGTATCTGATGGGCTTGGTGCGCCGCCATTTCCGCTGGCTGCGTGAAACCAAAACGCCGGTCTCGTGGCTCGAAACGGCAATCGCTACAGCACTGGCCTACTGGGCGGTACCGGCGACGATTGCGCTGCTGTGGGTGCGCTATCTGGTTCGTCAGGATTTGCGAGGCACTTCGCTTCACGTGCTCTTTTTCGTTGTCAGTGTCAGCGTCGCCACCGGTTTGCCCGCCGTTGTCAGCCGCGTGATTCGCAGCGGTGAAGAAAAACGTCCCAGCACGCGCAATGTTTTCCGCTTGGCGCTACTCACGCTGCGCGCCCCGATAGCTGCTGGGCTTGTACTCCTGCTGCTTTCTTGTGGCGTGATCTGGGGAATTCCCGCGGACTCCGACGCATCGCGTCGTTACTTCAGCGCCAGCCCGCGCCGCTGGGCTGCCGAGGCGTTTCGCCTGGTTGGTTATCGCCCGTACGCCGATCTAGTGGAAGCGGCCCTCGTACCGCGCAGTGCCCGCCCGGCAACTCCTGCGATGGACGCGCCCAGCGATGGCGCTGGCGCCAAGCTCAACGAAAACAGTCTTCGCTATGCGCGTGCGTATCGCGCTACCCTCGGCGGCGCTCGGCTCTGGCGAGCCGATCTCGTTGGAGCCTATCTCACGGAAGCCGACTTGCGCAACGCCAACTTGCGTGAGGCCCGGATGCGCGATGCCGTTCTCGATCACGCCCGCGCCGACCATGCTCAATTTATTTCTGCCGACGGCAAATATGCCAACCTGACCGGGGCGGATCTGCGCTCGAGCGATATGACCTATGGCGTGTTCGAGGAAGCCAACTTCGCCGGCGCCAGGCTCGCCAGCGCTTCGCTGTATGGCGCAAACCTTCATCACACCAACTGGCTGCGCGCCGATCTGACGCACAGCGATATGCGCGACACTCAGGCACAGGTGTCCGATCTCTCGCTAGCCAATCTTGAGCAGACCGATTTTTCAGGCGCAAAACTGTCCGGAACAAAATTTGGCGGAGCTCAATTGAAGGGCACCATTCTGCTCGGCGCAGATCTGCGCAACACCGATCTACGCGGCGCCACTTTCCCGGGAGCCGTTCTTCGGGACACCCCGATGGATGGTGCCCGCGTCGATGGCGCCGATTTTCGCGGCGCATTGGGTCTCACCGCCAACGAAGTTTGCTCCACCACCGGCTGGCAAAGTGCTCAATTCGACCCGGACGTCCTCGCCGCGATACAGACACGATGTGGCGCCGCGCAATGACGCTTCTTTATTGTTCAATTTGAGCAGAGCTTGCGGGATTTTGCCGAGAAATTGTCCGGCGGTGGTATGATTCCGGCACTTTAGGCGGAGGTAATCGATGGGGTCGGTCTATCGATTTGCTTTCTTGTTGGTAGTTTGTCCAGCCGTTATTCGAGGACAGAATTTTTCGGACCCTGTGCAACAGGCGCTTTCGCAAGGCGACCTGTACCAGTCAAAACATAAATACGAACTGGCGCAGGATGCTTACAAGAAAGCGGACAAGGCCTCTCATCACACCTCGGCTGAAGCCTACCTCAAGCTCGCCGCCGTAGATCGAAAGCTGGGCGACTTTTCGTCCTCTCTCGACGACACCAAAAAAGCGTTGAAGGCCGCCGGAGACAACAAAGTTTTGGCAACTCGGGCTCACCTGGCCCACGCCAATTTATTGGTCCAGACTTCGTCAAAACCAGGCGACAAGAGGCTGAAGGAAGCCGAAGCCGATGTTCGCCAGGCAATTGTTCTCGATCCATCCAATGCAGTTGCGCATTACAACCTTGGCTTCATTCTTCTCAAGCAGGAAAGAGACCAAGAGGGGATCGCCGAGCTGAAAGAGTTTAGTGGTCATCCTGGAGTCAACGAAAGCGACTTCGCCGAGGCGCAGCGTATGATCGCCAATCCGATCCGCGCCCGCGAGCCTTTTGCCCCGGACTTTTCCTTTACGTCTCACGAGCGCAAATTGATTTCCAATGCTTCGCTGCGCGGCAAGGTCGTGCTGCTGGATTTTTGGGGCACCTGGTGCCCACCCTGCCGCGAATCCGTCCCCACACTGCAAAACCTTCAGAAGAAATACGCCGGCAAGGGCCTTGAACTAGTGGGCGTCAGCTCCGACGATGATGAAGACGTGTGGCGCACCTTCATCGAAGCGCAAAAAATGAATTGGACGGAATACATTGACCTGTCAGGCGGGATTCTGCAGAGCTTCAAGATCGAATCGTTTCCTACGTACATTGTTCTCGACAAGGATGGCGTTATGCGTTTTCGCCAATCCGGCTTCGGCGAAACCACGCAGCAGGAACTCGAGGACGCCATCAACAAAGCCCTGAAACGCCCGTCTGACCCGAGTCTGGCGGCCGCGGCCACTGCGAGTGCCAAGGATCAGCAAGTGCAACGGGCCGAGCAAAGTCCGCAGAACGAATCCCGCAATGCTGATGCTCCCGCCGACGGTTCAAGCAGCACGAGGAACAATGATTCCGATTCCGACGCTGCAACCCTCTCCGGCATTGAGACCGGCAAAGTCTCCGGCAATATCTTCAAGAATGAAGCTCTGAGCCTTACCTACGAGTTCCCGCACAACTGGGTCGCAGCGAGGCCGGAAGCGCTACACCGGTTGAACGAAAAAACGGAAGCTGCGGCCAGGGCGTCGATCCTCCAACAGCACCCCGAAATGGCGGGAAATCTCAACGTCATGAGCTCGAAAGTCATTTTCTACTCTTCGCGCAGGGGTGACGGAGACGGTCAGCGTCTTTCCTTTCCATGTATCCGCATCGCCGCTACCCCTTCACGCGCCAGTTCTCTGCGGCTGGACACTTTTGCCGAGATGAGTGCTGCCATGGCCACAGGTTCCGGAGCCGAGATCACCGGAATGCCCCAAGAATATCGGGTGAAGGATCATTCATTCCTGCGCGCAGACTTCGAGCGCAGCCTGGGCGGTCAGCGCATCCTGCAAACCTACATACAGACGCTTTCCGAAAACTATCTTCTGACGATTGAAATTTATGCGCTTTCGGGTGATGACAAACAATCCGCCGTTGATTCTCTACAAGGATTGGTCATCGAAGATGAAAATTGAAAAGGAATTTCTCGATGCGGGCATCAGCCCTCTTCGCCGAACAACTTGATATCCGCCGGCCCTTCCTGCAGCGGTGTTGCCGCGCGCCCCTGCACCAGTTCGCGAATCTGCTCCACAATGTCGGGATTCGCCAGCGTTGTAATGTCTCCCGTGTGCATTCGATTCGAAATGGCCGCCAGCACCCGCCGCATGATTTTCCCTGAGCGAGTCTTCGGCATGTCTGGCACTACGTGGATTCGCTTTGGTCGAGCAATCTTACCGATCATCGTTTCGATGACTTGAGTGACGTTATCAATTACCTGCTTGTTCGGCTTCATGCCCGGCTTGATCGAAATGTAGACTTCCGGTACGCGCCCCTTGATTTCGTCCACCACGGGGACCACCGCCGCTTCGGCAATTTCATTCACCGTCAAGCACGCCGACTCGATCTCCTTCGTCCCCAGGCGGTGGCCCGCGACGTTGATCACATCATCCACTCGCCCCAAAATCCGGTAGTATCCATCCGCCGGGACCATTGCTCCATCGCCCGCAAAGTACGGCCAGTCCCGCCAGTTCGTACTGTTCACGTCTTTGCAGTACTTCGCGTAATACTGCTTTGTGAAGCGATCCGGGTCGCCCCAAACCGTCTGCATGATCCCTGGCCATGGATTGCGAATGCAAATGTTCCCCGCTGCATTTTGTCCCGGCTTCACTTCCTTGCGGTTCTCATCCCAAATCACCGGATAAATTCCCAGTACCGCCGGCCCGGCGCTCCCGGGCTTCATCGGGTCCATCCCCGGCTTTGTTGAACACAAAACTCCTCCCGTCTCCGTCTGCCACCAGGTGTCCACGATCGCCGCGTGGCCTTTGCCGACTACATCAAAATACCAGCGCCACACTTCCGGCTCGATTGGCTCGCCCACCGTCGTCATGTGCTTGAATTTGTAGTTGTACTTCGCCGGCTCGCCCGGCCCGGCCTTGCGCAGCATGCGAATCGCTGTCGGCGACGTGTGGAAAATGTTTACGTCCAGCCGTTCCGCAATACGCCACGGACGCCCCGCATCGGGATACTGCGGCACTCCTTCATACAACACGCTCGTCGCCGCCAGCGCCAACGGCCCATACACAATGTACGAGTGCCCGGTAATCCATCCAATATCCGCCATGCACCAATACACGTCGCCCGGATGAATGTCCTGGTAATACTTTGAGGTTCCCGCAACGTACGCCAGATATCCGCCTGTCCGGTGCTGGCACCCTTTCGGCTTTCCCGTCGTGCCACTGGTGTACATCAAAAACAGTGGCGCTTCCGAATCCTGCGAAACCGGCTCAACAACCTTACCCGCGTAGTCCTGTAAAACTTCGTCCACAAAATAATCGCGCCCCATCACCATCGGCGCTTCCGAAGTCGCCTTGCGCGGATATCGCCGCCACACCATGACTTTATCAATCTGCTGGCCTTCCTTTTTCGCCGTCTCGATGGCAATGTCGGCATTCCCTTTGTGATCGATCCACTTTCCGTTTCGCCAGTACCCGTCGGCGTAAATCAGCACGCGGCTACCTGAGTCCGCCGCGCGAAGCCCGCAAGCCTCTCCGCTAAACCCGCCAAACACCACCGAATGCACCACACCCAGCCGCGCGCAGGCTAGCATTGTGATCGGCAGCTCCGGAATCATCGGCATGTGAATCGTCACGCGGTCGCCCGCCTGCAGCCCCGCAAAATCGCGTAGCATCGCCGCCGTTTCGTTCACTCGCACGTACAATTCGCGGTAGGTAAGCACTTGCGGCGCGTCGTTCTCCGGCTCCGGCACAAAGATAAACGCCGCCTTGTTCTTGTACTTTGCTAGATGCCGGTCCACGCAGTTGTAACAGGCGTTCAGCTTCCCACCGACAAACCATTTCCAGAACGGCGGC
>Ga0247661_1000036_pt1 | contig 25332 bp, 24 predicted proteins | sample CNK02_metaG_FD_182799 | JGI IMG/M metagenome (GOLD analysis project Ga0247661, IMG submission 182799) | Soil microbial communities from Purdue University Martell Research Forest, Indiana, United States - CNK02 | ecosystem: Environmental > Terrestrial > Soil > Temperate forest > Bulk soil...
TTCCTCCGGTTTCGAGACCGTGATTGGATAGATCTTCGCGGAGCTGGCCGTTGTGATTTCGACATCCACGGGAACGCGGAAAATCCCCACGCGGCCTTCCACTTTTTGCGTTTGCTTGACCTTCAGTACGAGCTGATGTTTCGCATCGTCGTAGGTGTAACTCAGGTCGAACTTAGGTGCACCGGCTCCGTACACCCACTGCGTGAAGAACTGATCCACGTTGATGTGCGTTTCTTCTTCGATCGCTTTGACGAGATCCGCTGTGACCACGTTTTTGCCGCGATTCACCTCCAGGTAGTGCTTTAGGCCGCGGTAAAACGCTTCGTTGCCGATCTGGTGCCGCAACATGTAGAGAACGTCACCGCCTTTGCCATACGCGTTGCCGTCGAATTCGCTCGAATCGTCGAAGTCATGACGCACGATCGGTTTTGCCCAAAGGTTCGATTGTTCAAACCATTCCTGAAAGCTGCTCCAGCGTTCGTATTCCGATTGGTCCTTCGGAAAGTGATGCTCGCTCCACAGATATTCCATAAAAGTGGCGAAACCCTCGTTCAGCCAGATATTGCCCCAGTCCTTGCAGGTGACCAGATCGCCGAACCACTGATGCCCGAGTTCGTGAGAAATCAGCGGGTCCTGTCCGGTCGTATATTCCGGCGCGATCTGAGGATGAATCAGCGAGCTGCTGGTGTTAGTGGTGGCGCTGGAGTTTTCCATTCCGCCGGCAACGAAATCATCCACCATCACTTGCGCATACTTCTCCCACGCATAGTCCACGCCGATCGTTTTGCTAAAGAACTCCAACATCTGCGGAGTGCGGCCGTAGTTGATCTTCAGGCGGTCGCCACGGCCCTTCGGCGCGTAGTAGGTGACCGGTCTGCCGCGCCAGGCGTCTTTCACTTCATCGAATTCTCCGGCAACGACGGTGATCAGGTAAGTGGAGCTGGGCAGCGATTCCTGCCAAGTCCAGGTTTTCATTCCATTGCCGGCGTCTTTCACGCCAGTGAGTTTCCCGTTCGCAACCGTGATCCAGGCGGCGGGAACGGTCAGAATCGTCTCGGTGGTCAGGCGGTCGTTCGGGTAATCGTAAGTCGGCAAATAGTAGCGGGTATCTTCGGATTCGCCCTGGGTCCAGATTTGCTTCGGCCGATCGGGATAATCCTTGTCGGGCAGAATAAAATAGGCGCCCTTGGCGGTTTTCCCTTCGTACTTGATTTCAATTTCAAACTTGGCGCCGGTCTTGGCGGTGAATGCGAGCGGAATAATCAACTTGTCGTCTTTGCTTTCAAACTTGGCAAAAGATTTGTTGAGCAGAACGCTCTGAATATCGAGGCCGGCGGAATCGAAGCAAATCCTGTCGGTTTCTTTCAGAATTGAAAGAGTGTGGGTCACGTCGCCAATGACTTTTTTCTGTTCGACGTCGAACTGCAACACGATTTTGGAGTGCTGCAAGTCGTAATCGCGGCCGCGCGCAAACGGCTCATCGGCGCGCGCGACGGCGCTGCACAGCATCGCGAAGAGGATCAATCCGGACAGCAGACTGCGGAGGCCCAGAACGCACTTCCACGGACTCGTTTTCAAGAGTGTCCCTTTCTCACGGTCAAGTTAAGAATGGAATAAGGTCAAACTGGCTGCCGGACGGTATGACCCGCAGCTTCCAACACTTGCATAGCCTGCGGCAGATCTTTTTCGGAGACCAGAAGGTAGTCAGTGTCATAAGTCGAGACAGCAAAAATACTAATTTCGGCCCTTGCCAGCGGCTCGGCGACGGAAGCCAGCACGCCGGTTAGCGCAAATGCCAGTGTTCCTTCAATCTGCAATAGCCGCCGATTCCGTTCCGAGTGCGCCGATTCCGGCACCATCGTGTCTTCGCAAACGATAGAAAGCTCAAGCGGGGTTCGCGTAACGGAGAGAAGCGCGGCACCTCCAGCCCAAGCGGGAACGGCTGCATCGGGATTCAGCCGGCAGATCGCGTAAGACTCCGGGTGAACCGTAATCGTCAGCTGATGACTCACCGGCCGCCAGCCTGCGAGGCCCGGCTGTCCCGGGATCTCGCAGCTCCTCCATGGACGCAAGCATCGCCCGCAAATGAGATCAGGGCGATTTCGGCAGCTGGAGTTCGGACGCCAGAGTCATGACCACAACTGCAACAGGCCGATGCTGATCGCTTGAAGTACGGAGCCTACTCGTTTTTCAACAACGGCACAAGACAGCAGCCGGAGGAAAGCGACAGCCGACCCTGGAGTTTAGACGGGATTGGAGGAGCTTGGTGTCAGGGTAGGCCAGACTTTTTCGAGCCGCCATCGTCTAAAACCACAGAGATACGGAACCTTTCGTAGCCACTCGCCGTATCTAAGGGAGTGGTCGCGGCAATAGCGCGAGGGAGCCTCGATATGTCCAGCAGTACGAATGGTTTAACGGCAAACGGGAAAAACGGGAAGAAACGGCGCCGAAGGATTCTGTGGGGCTCGATTGCGCTGGTAGTGCTCCTGGGAGCCGGTCTTGGCGTGAAGGCCGCGCTGAGTCCAAACCATGAAATTGACCCGTCGAAGCTAGCCAATGTCGAAAAGGGCGACCTGGCGCGGGTGGTAGTAGCCACCGGAAAGATTCAGCCGCTATCGAAGGCCGAAATTAAATCGAAGGCCAGCGGCATCGTAAAGAAGATTTATGTGGATTATGGCGACCGGGTGAAGGCCGGCCAGGTGCTCGCTGAACTGGACAAAGTGCAGCTGGAAGCGGCGGTACGCGCGGCGCGGGCAAACATGGAAGCTGCCGAAGCGGCGTTGCTGTCATCGCAGGCAACGCTGGAGCGGAACAAAGTGGATGCCGAAGGTCCGGATGTGCCGTTCCTGAAGTTGAACATGCAGCGCGCACAGCAAATGCTCAAGGATGGAGTGATGTCCAAGAGCGTGGTGGAGGACGCGGAGAAGAATTATCAGTTGGGACTGAACAAGCAGATGAGCGCGCAGCGGAACCTGGCAGTGTCGAAGGCGGAGATTTCCAAGGCCCAAGCGCAGGCGGCTCAGGCCAAGGCGGCTCTGGACAATGCCGAAGAGGATTTGCGCAATTCCACGATCATCAGCCCCATTGACGGGCTGGTGTTGTCGCGCGACGTGAATGTGGGTGACGCAGTGAGCTCCATCCTGATTCTCGGTTCGCAAGCGACGCCAATTATGACGCTCGGCGACGTGAGCGAAGTATATGTACAAGGAAAAGTGGATGAAGCGGACATTGGCAAGGTGTATCTGAACCAGCCGGCACGCATCGTGGTGGAGTCGTTCAAGGACAAGAAGTTTGAGGGCAAGGTGACGAAGATTTCTCCGCTGGGCAAAGAAAAGGATAACGTCACTACGTTTGAGGTACGCGTTTCCATCTCGAATTTCAGCGGCGAGTTGAAAGCGAACATGAGTGCCAACGCGGAAATCCTGCTGGAAGAGAAGAAGAACGTGCTGATGGCGCCGGAAGCAGCAATGATTTACGACAAGGACCGCAACGCGCAGGTGGAGATTCCGGATGCCAAAGGGGCCAACGGGAAAAAAAAGGTAAGCGTGAAGCTGGGCATCTCCAATGGTGTGAAGACGGAAATACTTGCCGGGCTAGTCGAAAAACAGCGAGTGATTCTGCAGTAAGCAAACGGGGTCGAAACGTGTCCTTTCGAGATCTGCTGCTCGATACACTAGTAACGCTGTGGGCGCAAAAGCGCCGGACGCTGCTGACCATGTTCGGGATCGCGTGGGGAATTATCTCGATCACGGTAATGGTGGCCGCGGGCGAAGGTCTGGGCGACGGAATCCAGAAAAATCAGGAAACTTTCGGAAAAGACGTGATGATCGTGTTTTCCGGGCGGACCAGCATGCAAGCCGGCGGAGCGCGCGCTGGCCGACTGGTGCGCTGGATGGAAGACGACTACATCCCGGTGGCGGCCGAGTCTCCGGCGTGCAAGTACGTAATGCCGGAACTTGGCGGCGACGTGCAGGCACGCAGTTTGTTCAACAGCGGAACGATTCCCGTGGTGGGAGCTTTGCCTCCGTTCAGCGAAATCCGCAGTGTAAAGGCGGCACAAGGCCGTTTTTATAACGACGAAGATAACGACAACGCGCGCAATGTGGCGTTTCTGGGCAGTGATACCAGAAAACAACTGTTTGCGGAACGCGATGCCATGGGGCAGACCGTCTGGCTGAATGGGATTCCGTACACCGTGATCGGCGTAATGAAGGCGAAGGATCAGAACTCGAGTTACGACGGCTTCGATACGCGCAAGATTTTTATTCCGTTTAATTCGATGAAGCGCGATTTTCCCAACAAGCCTCCAGCCGTGGAACACACCGTGGATCGGCTGTTGATCGCGCCGTGGTCAGTGGAAACTCATAAGGATTGTGTCCGGCAACTGCGGCGGACGCTGGCGCGGCTGCACAACTTTGATCCGCGGGACGAAGAGGCGGCGAGCATTTGGGACACCATGAAAAACGCCGAAGCGAACCGGATGATTATCGTGGGCATGGAAATCTTCATGGGCGCGGTTGGAATTGCGACGCTGTTTCTCGGCGGCTTGAGCGTGATGAACGTGATGCTCGTCAGTGTTCGCGAGCGGACGCGCGAGATCGGTGTCCGCATGGCGCTAGGGGCTACGCGCAAATCGATCTTGCGGCAGTTCTTTGTGGAGACGATTTTCGTGGTCGCCATCAGCGGCGGGGTGGGGCTGATCATTTCATACGGATTCTGCGCGTTGGTGAATCTGGCGCCGATGCCGCCGTTTTTTACCGGGATGCTGACCAGTTGGAGAATCGCGGCAATGTCGGTCTTTTTGCTCGGCCTGATCTCGATTCTTTCCGCTTTGTACCCTGCGAATCGGGCTGCGTCTGTGGATCCGATCGAAGCGTTGCGGTTTGAGGCAGGTGGATAATCTATGTTCACTGAAATCTTCAAACAGGCCTGGACGGCGCTGGGACGGAACCCGGTAAGGAGTTTTCTTACCATGTCGGGCATTGCGTGGGGGATCGTAGCGGTGACGCTCCTGCTGAGTTACGGGTCCGGATTTCGCAGCGTGCTGATGTACACCTTCGAAGTGTTCGGCAAAGGCGCGGTCGTTGCATGGCCGGGAACGACCAGCGAGCAGGCCGGCGGAGAGCGCGCCGGCAAGCCGGTGCGATTTGAAGCGGAGGACGCCGAATGGGTCAAGGCGCAATCCCCCTTGATTCGACGCGTCACGCGGGAAACAGTGCGGTTCCAAAGCGTTTCGCATAACGAGCGTTATAAAGATTCGGCGGTGCGCGGTATCTATCCCGAATATGGCGAAATGCGAAATGAAATTCCGAGCGACGGGCGCTGGATTTCTCCGGAAGACGTTGCCGAACGGCGGCGCGTGGTGTTTCTCGGATCGGAGCTTCGCAAGAAGCTTTTCAGCGGTGAGCCGGCCGTCGGGCAGCTGGTGCGCATCAAGGGCGTGTCTTTTACCGTGATTGGCTCGATGGACCGGAAGTTCTCCGATAGCTGCTATTTCAACTGCGACGACGAATCGGCTTTTATTCCATACACGGCGGCGGGCGATTTGTGGGACACGAAATATTCAAGCGTGATGGTGTGGGAGCCAGTGGCGCCTGGATTTGAGGCTGCGGCGATGACGCAATTCCGCACCGCCATTGCGAACCGGCAGAGATTTTCGCCTTCCGACAAACGCGCGATCACGATGTTCGGCCGCGAGGAATTCAAGCCGATCATGGAAGGCATAACCATCGGAATCGAAGCGCTGCTGTTTTTGATTGGCGCGATGACCCTGGGTATCGGCGGCGTTGGCGTGATGAACATCATGCTGGTATCGGTGGAAGAGCGGGTGCGGGAGATTGGCCTTCGCCGCGCATTGGGTGCTCGGAAAAAACACATCCGCTGGCAATTTCTGCTGGAAGCATTGGTAATGACAATCGCGGCGGGTGCGATCGGAATGCTGCTGTCGTGGGGACTGACGTCGGCGATTGGGACGCTGCCGTTTTTAGGCCCTGCGTACGAAGATGAATCGGGCAAGGTAGACATTCACCTGACGCTGTCGTTCATGACGATGTTTTTGTCTTCGATGATCTTAATCGTGGTGGGCGTGGTGAGCGGCTGGCTGCCCGCTATGCAGGCGGCAAAGCTGGATCCAGTCGAAGCACTGCGCTACGAGTGAGGGGGCTGCTGATTTTGCAGCGAGGACGCATCAGCTGTGCAAGCCGCCGAGCTTGCCGGCGTTCCACGACACCTTACGAGGTCCACACATGCAATAGCGTGCCGAGCTTGGTTCACCTTGGTCACGAGGCGGGTGCGCCTTTGTCAACACTCGATGACGTTTAGAGCGAGGCCGCCGAGAGAAGTTTCCTTGTAGCGCGACTGCATGTCGAGGCCGGTCTCGTACATCGTTTTGATCACCTGATCGAGAGAGACTTTGTGATCGCTGCCTTCGCGGAGCGCAATGCGGCTGGCGTTGATGGCTTTGACGGCGCCGATGGCGTTGCGCTCGATGCAGGGAATCTGAACCAGCCCGCCGATGGGGTCGCAGGTCATGCCGAGGTTGTGCTCCATCCCGATCTCGGCCGCGTATTCAATTTGGCCATTGGCGCCGTTTTGCGCCGCGACCAGTCCGCCGGCGGCCATGGAGCAGGCGACGCCGACTTCGCCTTGACAACCGACTTCGGCGCCGGAGATGGAGGCATTTTCTTTGTAAAGAACGCCGATGACGCTGGCGGTGAGAAAGTAGCGCAGCAGGCCGGCATCATCGGCACCGGAAATGTAGCGTGTGTAATACTTTGCGACCGCAGGAATGATGCCCGCTGCGCCGTTGGTGGGGGCTGTTACCACGCGTCCGCCCGCGGCATTTTCCTCGTTGACGGCCATGGCCCACACGTTTACCCAATCCATCGGAGCGAGCGGGTCGCTACCGCCGGATTCGCCGAGCTTCTTGGCAAGCCGTTGCGCTCGGCGGCGAACGTTGAGGCCGCCGGGCAGAATTCCTTGGGTGGCCAGGCCGCGTTCCATACACTCCTGCATGGTTTTCCAGATTCGCTGGACGTAAGCGCGCACTTCCGCTGCTGAATGCCAGGCTTTCTCGTTTTCGAGCCCGATCTGCCAGACGGCGAGGCGGTGCTGTTCGCCCAAGGCCAAGAGTTCACGGGCGCTGGTGAACGGATATTTTACGGAAGCCTTAGCGTTAGCGGCGTTGGGCTCCCCTTCGCGGACAACAAAGCCGCCGCCGACCGAGAAGTACGCTTCCGCCAAAAGTTGTGCTCCTGAACTATCGAAAGCGCAGAAGCGCATGCCGTTGGAATGAAAAGGAAGCGTCTGGTCTTTGTGGAAGAGCAAATCGCGAGGTTCGTCGAATACGATCGAATTGGCGCCGGCAAGCCGCAGGGACCTTGCGCAGCGAATCGTGGCGAGCTTTGGTTCGATAGTTTCGGGCACGATTTGATCGGGCAGTTCACCACTCAAGCCCAGGAGGATGGCTCGGTCGGTACCGTGCCCGTGTCCTGTCAGTGCGAGCGATCCATACAGATTCGCTTCGACACGAGCCGTTCGTTGGAGCAGATCGGCATCGCGCAGGCTGGAGGCGAACGCCGCCGCAGCCCGCATCGGGCCGACGGTGTGAGAACTCGACGGACCGATGCCGATCTTGAAGATTTCAAAGATGCTGGTTTTCACGGATGTTCTTAGCCGACTACGATGCTACGCCTGCGTATCGCCTGGTGAAAGCATCGCAAAGGCGGATGTGCTCAGCGATCGCTGTGCGAGCCGCCGGTGCGGCTACTTTTCTTTAAGAATCGCCTCGAAATAGGCGAGCATTTCCTGTGAATCCCACTGCTGGGCGCTTACAAGCTTGCGGGCGATCCTGCCTCGGCGGTCGACAACATACGTTTCTGGGATCAACGAGGTGCCGTAATTCAGCGCAATTTTGGACTTCCCGTCTTGAAGATTCGGGTCACGCCATGTGGGGTAAGGTACGTTGAAGTCCTTAATAAATTTCTCGTAACCGCTGGGCTCGGGATCGAGGCTGACCCCGAGGATGGTGCCCCCGCGCGGTTCCAGATAACGTTGTAAGCGGTTAAGGGAAGGGGCTTCTTCGACGCAGGGCTGGCAGTAGGACGCCCAGAAATTCAGAACAACGACCTTTCCGCGATAGTCGGAAAGGCGGCGAGGCTTGCCGTCGACAGTAAGCGTGAAATCTTCGGCGGTCTTTCCAGCGATCGAGGCCTCGCCCAGGCGGTAGCTCGGCAAGGCAAACAGGACCAGCAGCGCGCAGCCCAACGCCAGACCGCTCCAGACCAGCACTCTTCGGAAGCGTTCCATACGAGTGTTATAATAACGTATTGGCGCGGGTACCGAAACGCTTCCCCATCCAATCACCATGACCGCTTCCGGAGCCATAAGCGCAATTGTCCCTGCCCGCAATGAGGAAGGCGTGATTGCGGCGTGCATTGAGTCGCTGGCTCAACAGCCGGAACTTGCGGAAATCATTGCGGTAAATGACCAGTCAAACGACCGCACGCAGGAGATTTTGCTGCAGCTGGCGCGGCGCATTCCAAGGTTGCGCGTCGTGGACGCGTCCGCCCCTCCACCGGGCTGGGTCGGAAAGAATCATGCAGCTTGGCTCGGCGCGGAGCAGGCGCAGGGTCAATGGCTGCTTTTTACCGATGCGGACGCGGTGCTGAGCGAGGGCGCAGCCGCAAAGGCGCTGGCCCTTGCGACCGAGCATCAAGCCGTTCTGGTGTCGTTTTCACCGGAGCAGGTACTCGGGTCCTGGTACGAGAAGGCGCTCATTCCGTTTGTTTATGTGCGGCTGGCGCAGAAGTTTTCCTTTGACCAGGTGAACGACCCGAAAAACACGCTGGCGGCGGCGAATGGGCAATTTGTGATGGTGCGCCGGGACACGTATCAGGCTGTCGGCGGTCACGCAGCCGTTCATGCTGAGGTACTTGAGGATGTCGCGCTCGCGCGCCGCGTGAAGGCGAACGGTGGGCGGATCTGGTTTGGCTACAGCGGGGGAGCGGTGCGCGTGCGGATGTACCGCTCATTTCCTGCAATGTGGGAAGGCTGGAAGAAAAATTTATTTGTGCTGGCAGGCGGAACTACAGGAGCGGTCTTTTCGGAGTTTGAGTCGACGTTCCCGTGGATGATTGTCGTGGTGCTGCTGATCGGGATCAAAGTGCCGGTTGCCACGTTTGCCGGCGTGGTCCTGCTGCTCTTGCGGCAACTATCCTACGGGTTGGCGCTGACTCGCAACCAATTCCCCTTCAGGTTCATTGTCTACTACTTGCCGGCTGTATTTTTGTATGCCGGTGCCCTATGGGCCTCGCATGAAAGCTATGCAACGGGAAAGGTGTTCTGGAAGGGCAGGGAATACCCGGTGGGCTCGCCCGGAGCATCTAAATAGCAGATCATGGTTGCTAGGTTATGGTCTATCTGACGCGCAAAGTGGAGTTTGCTGCCTCGCATCTTTATCACAATCCCGCGCTTTCGGCGGAAGAGAACCGGCGTGTCTTTGGCAAGTGCAACAATCCGCATGGCCACGGGCACAACTACACATTGGAAGTGACTATTGCGGGAGAGCCCGACCCGGTAACGGGAATGGTGTTGGATCTGAAGGAGCTGAAGGAGATTCTCGAACGTGAAATCATGCAGCGGATGGACCACCGCTTTCTGAACTATGAGGTTGTCGAACTCGAAGGCCAGATCCCGACCTGTGAAAACGTCGCGCGCGTGATTTGGAATCTGCTGGAGCCTAAAATCCCGCAGGGACGGCTGCACCGTGTTCGCTTGTATGAATCGGCGGACCTGTTTGCGGATTGCTATGGTAACGGCGCCAGGAGCGCGATCTGATGCCGGAAAGGCTCCATATCGAATTAGGCCGGCGTTATCGCTTTGCCGCGTCGCACCGGTTGCACAGCGCGCACCTGAGCGACGACGAAAATTGCCGGGTCTACGGAAAGTGTAACAACCCGTACGGCCACGGCCACAATTACACCGTGGAAGTGCGCTTCTCCGGCGCGATTGACCAGGCCACCGGCATGATTGCGAATCTGGCGGACCTCGATGCATTCGTGACCGAACGGGTGATTGATCCGTTTGACCACCGTTCGCTGCAGGAAGAGGTACCGGCATTCCGTGAAACAGTGCCGACCACCGAGAATCTGTGTCTGGAGATCTTTCAACGGTTGCAATTGTTTCCGAACGCGAAATTGGAATCGGTTCGTATTGAAGAGACGTCGAACAACAGTTTCGAATATGCCGGGGACAAGGAAAGCCAGCCGTCGAGAGGAGAACAGCTGTGACCAAGCCCACACACTCAACCAGTGAAGAGATACTGCTGAATGAGGCGAAGCCCTACGACGAGCGCCTCATCGCCTGTCACATGCGGGAGATCATCCGGCTGGTCGGAGAAGACCCCGATCGCGAAGGGCTGCGCAAAACGCCGCAGCGGTTTGAGAAAGCTTTGAAGTTTTTGACTAGCGGCTACCACCAGAACGTGGACCACATTCTGAACGGCGCGACGTTCAGCGTGACCTATGACGAGATGGTGGTAGTGAAAGACATCGAATTTTTCAGCTTATGCGAACACCACGTCCTGCCTTTTTTTGGTAAAGCGCATGTCGCTTATCTGCCGAGTAACAAGGTCTTGGGCTTGAGCAAGATTGCGCGACTGGTGAATATGTTTGCGCGCCGCCTGCAAATTCAAGAACGGATGACCTGCCAGATCGCCAAAGCTATTGAGGAAAAGATTGCTCCACAAGGCGTCGGGGTGATTATCGAAGCGCGCCATCTTTGCATGCAGATGCGCGGCGTGGAAAAGCAGCACGGCTCAGCGGTAACCAGCGCTATGTTGGGGGCCTTCCGCCACAATAAGCAGACCCGCGACGAATTCCTGTCCTTGGTTGGCGGCAAGAAGGGCTGATCTGCAGACTTAGCTCGACATACGAGCCCTGGCGCGTCGCACGCGGTCCCGATTGCCGCAGACCTTGTCGCTGCACCACCGGCGAGTGCGACCCTTGGTGGAATCGTAAAAGACCCATCGGCAATCGCTGTTTAAGCAAACCTTGATTCTTTCCGAGTTCTGAGTCGTGGCCTGCTCAGCGAAAGTGAGCGCGGTCCGTGCCAGAATCGCGTTCCAACCCGTTGCCCGCGTGACAAATTCAACCTGCAACCCGTTTCGGTGCCGTCTGAAAACACGCCTGCCGGTTAGGCTTAACGCGCGATTCAAAGCGCGCAGTGCAGGAGCGGGAATGCTACGTCCCGCGAAGAGCGCTTGGCTGGTCTCGCGCAGCGCGGCGCGCAGCGCTTTGAATTTCGCCGCCGGAAAACGCGCATTTTGCGGCGCAGCAAAGCGCCATCGCCGCAGGAAGAAAGCAAGCCAGGACGGGTCTGCCAGCCATTCGGTGCGCTTTCCGTAGGTGTCCCACTCCTCGCTGTTAACGAGGTCCAGCCACGGCCCCGTTTGGCCGTGGCCTTTGGCGATAAATTGAGAGTGGGTCAGCGGCATCGTAATGAGATAAAAGTATTTGACTCGTTACAAGACATGCGTTATTTTCGTAATGAGTGTAGTATATTTTGCACGTTACGCGCCAGGTGGAGAATCTGACTGTGAGCGCCTTTCCAAAAACGGCAACACTGCCACGGCCTGAACCGGCTCGGGACGTCCTGAAGCCCCATCGTCCTCCGGCTCCCGGCAACCGAGTCACTGTGACCTTGGCCTTTCTCGCGATTTACCTGATTTGGGGCTCCACCTACCTCGCGATCTGGTACGCCGTGGCCTCCATTCCGCCTTTGTACACTGCGGGATTTCGCCACGCGACAGCCGGAACGATTCTGCTGCTCTGGGCGCTTGCGAAAGGCCAGCGTCCTACTTGGCTCCAGATTCGCGCCAGCATCGTGGTGGGCTTTTTATTCTTCTTGGTTGGTCATGGCACGCTGCATTGGGCGGAAACGCAAATCCCCACTGGACTTGCATCTTTGTTGATCGCTTCCGAGCCGATCTGGGTGTTCCTGATGGCGTCCGCCGTCGAGAGACGCTGGCGGATGAATGCATTACTGCTTTCCGGAGTGCTCCTGGGGCTCGCGGGCGTTGGGCTGCTGATGGGCCGCGATGTCTGGTCGGCCGGCCGTACCGCGTTCCTCGGAGCCGTGGCCTGCCTGATCGGCGCGATCTCCTGGTCGGCAGGAATCATCTACTCGCGCCGCTCGCACCTGTCCGGGAGTCCGCTGCTCCTCTCAGCACTGTCGTTGCTTGCCGGGTCCGCAATGTTGCTTTCGACAGGAACGCTGCTGGGCGAATATCGCGGTTTTTCCCTAGGCGCAGTTCCCATGCAGGCCTGGCTGGCGCTGGCGTACCTGATTGTGTTCGGTTCGGTGGTCGCTTTCACCGCTTACAACTGGCTGCTCGAACATTACTCGCCTACGCTGGTGGCGACGCACACCTACATTAATCCGATCGTGGCGGTGCTGCTCGGCTGGTGGCTGGCCAATGAGCATGTTTCGATCAACGTGATGGCATCCGCAGCGATGGTGGTTGCCGCGGTTTTCTTGGTGGATCGCGGCATGGCGCGCCTCAAAAACGCGTAGACCCGGGGCTCTGGTCGGAGTACAACCCTACATCGTTTCGATGTTGACGCTCGCGCGGGTGTTTTCCCACTCCATGCGAAGAGTGCAGCCCTTTCCGCTCTTATCGAAGGCAATCGTAAAATTTTCTACGGCGCTGGGCGTAGAGGAAACCTTCATGTCCACGCGCGCTAGGTCGGAATCCGCACCCGGGTAGGGAATGCCCCATTCGGCGGTTTTTTTACTGACGATCAGTGTCCACTTGTCCTGCGCGGGAATGGTAAAAATAGTGTAGCTACCCGCCGGCACGTGATGCCCACCCATCATCAAGTCGCTGGTGGTGACAAATGTGGTGGCCTCGTTTGCGCCCGCTCGCCAAACTTCGCCGTAAGGCACGATGCCGCCAAAAACTTTCCGGCCTTTGGCACGCGGGCTTGAATACTCTACAGTGATGGATTTGCCGCCAGCCAAATCGCATTTCGCATTTGCAGGCGGGCTCGGCCGCTTCGATTTGTCCTGCTGCGCACGAATGGCAACTGCAGCTACGGCAACAAGCACGAACGCACTCCCAATTAGTAATGCTTTCCGCATGGTGAAACCCTCCCCGAATAAAGACTCTAGCAAATGGACGCATGGAAATCACAAAGGAAAGGGCCTAAGCGGCCGGGAAGGCTGCGAGCGAGCCATTTCAGGCTCCCGGTCGGCAGAAGCGCGGTTTGGGCTGGATTGGCCGGCTGCTCGAAGCGCATAATAGCCAGGCCTACCGCGCTTGGCCCGGCCACCCCGCTTCCGGGCAGGAACGCGTTTCTGCGAACGGCAAAAATCAGAATCGACTTCCGTTGGTTTGCAGGCTGCCATGGGGGGCCGCGGCATGATTCTTGTCGAAGAAAAAGGTGCGCGGGGCGACCACCTGCTCGTTATTCGGCAGACCGACCACGCCTTTCTGGCGTCGTTCTTCGCCCGCGAATGGGGCAATGAGAAATTCTCCAAGCCTCAGCCCAACGTCTCGTTTTGTCTGGCCGTAGCGGAGCATGACAACGGCTGGAGCGATTGGGAATTGCAGCCGACGCTCGACCCGAGGTCGCACCTGCCCTACAGCTTCATGTCCATCCCCACCGAAATCCATATTGCTCTCTACCGTCTGGCCATTGATCGCGTCGTGAGAGTGGATCATTACGCGGGCCTGCTCGCAGTGATGCATGCATCTGAACTCTATGACAGGGCGCGCGCAACCATGCCGGGGTACTCCGCCAAATACGTGAAGACCAGCGAAAGCCATGTGGTCGGCGATTTCGTGCAGCAGTTGAGGTTGCAGCAGTTGCGCTTGAAAGCCGACTTGCGTGCGAATCCGGCGATGAGAGCTTACGCCGAGGAGCAACACTTGAAGGCAAACGCGGCGCGATTGGAAGTGTTGGATCGCCTCTCGCTGCATTTCTGCATGAATCCGGAGCAGGGCATGATGCTGGATGCGGTTCCGGTAAATGATGAAGGGCAAGAGACGGATATGGAGCTGCACTCGGAAGGGGCCGGAGTGATCGCGATCGCTCCCTATCCCTTCCGTCGCGATCCGTTGTCCTTCAGCATCATGGCGAGACGCGTGCCAAAAAAGGATTATGCGAGCGACCAGGAATTTCGGAAGACTCTGGCGGTGGCACAGTACTTCCCGCTAAGGTTCACCATGCGTGCCCGGCGGGCCAGTGGCTTTTCGCAGGCTGCGAGAGTCTAAAAGATACCAGGCTATAAAGGCGTAAAGCCGCCGCCGCATCCGGCTGGCTCAAGTGAGTTGTTGGCCCCGGGTTTCGGGCAGCAGCAGCGAGAGCACGGCAGCAATCAGATAAGCGGCAGCCTGCAGCACGAACGCCGGCCCAATTCCATAGTGCACTGCCAATGCGCCGACCGTGAACGGAGCTACGGCGGAAACTCCCCGGCCTACGTTGTAGCTCAGCCCCATGGCCGTCGCACGAATGTCTCCCGGAAAAATTTCGCTGGCGATAGCCGCAAAACCCGAGAAAAATCCAATTCCAAAAAATCCGACCAGCGGTCCAAGAACCAAAAGCCAGAATGGCGTCCGCACGAGTCCATAAATTGGCACCAGCAGTGCCGCAATCAGCAGGTACGTAAAGTAAGGCCGTTTGCGGCCATAGGCGTCGGCAAAGAAGCCGAACAGCGCGTAACCCAACCACTTGCCGCCGCACAGCACAAGAAAGAACGTAGTGGTTTTGGTCAAGCTAAGGCCCCGGCCGCCTTGCTCCACCGGCAGCGAAAGATAGCCGGGCACCCAGATAAACAATCCCCAGTATCCAAACATGGCGAAGGCATTCATGGTCGTAGCCAGAATCCCGTTGCGCAGCGTTTCGCCGCGCAGCAGGGAACTCAGCTTCGGTCGTACCGGCCGTTGTGCTCTGGCCTTCCATAATTCCGGTTCGGGGACTTTTCTGCGGATCCAGAGCACAACCAAGGCAGGCAGTACGCCGGCCAAAAATACGGCGCGCCAGCCAAAAGTGGGAAGAATCACGGCCACCACCAGAGCTGCAAAGGCTTCGCCGATTGCATACGCGGATTGCATCAGGCCCAGCGCTTTGCCGCGGTGTTCGGCACGCCAGGTTTCCGCAATCAAGGCGGCCGCGGTCGTCCATTCGCCGCCCATACCGAGACCGAGCACAAAGCGAAAAACCGCGAGTTGTGGCACGGTATGCGTGAAGGCGCAAGCCGCGCTGGAAAACGAGTACACCAGGATGGACAACATCAAGGCCCGTGTGCGGCCGATGCGGTCGGCGAGAAATCCGAAGAGAAATCCGCCGATCGCGGATGCCACGAGAGTAAGCGAATTCAAGAACCCGGCGGTGCGCGTGTCCATGGAAAATTCGCGCAGCAGGTAGCCGATGACCAGGGAAAAGAGCATCACGTCCATGGCGTCGAGCATCCAGCCAAGTGCGCCGGCAACCAGGGTCTGTCGTTCAGCCGGAGTGACGTCGCACGGAAACGAAAGGCCGGGTTGTCGCGATTGGCTGCTCGTCCCGCCTTGGGCCTGAGTTGGCATGGACCAATTCATCGGTTGCGGATTGTAGCGAAGTTCCCGGTTCAAACGGGCGAATCTCGCAGTTTCGAGTCAATTGAAGGAGAACAATTTTCATTGCCTGCCTCGGTGGACTTTGCTACCCTCCCGCGCATCGGAAGGCCCCCTCGGAGGAAAAAATGGCATTTTGTAAAGCGTGTGGTCAAGAAATCGGTACGGCGGCGTTTTGCTCGAAGTGCGGCGCTAGTCAGGGAGCTGTCGCGGCGCCGGCGGGCGCAGCGGCAGTGGCTGAGGTTGTGTCTCCCACGGAAGGAATGCAGGAGAACGTCGCAGGGTTGCTGTGTTACCTATTTGGCTGGATTTCCGGGCTGATTTTTCTGCTGATTGATAAGCGTCCTTTTGTCAAGTTCCACGCCGCGCAGTCCATTGCCCTGAATATCGCGTGCGGAGCGGTGTGGATTGCATTCTGGATTGTCACGCTGCTGCTGGGTTTCGTCACCGCCATGATGCATTTTCCCATCGGCTTCCTGACGGTGTTCTTGTATCCGCTCGTTATGATCGCGTTTTTTGCGGTCTGGGTTTATTGCATGTATAAGGCGTACCAACACGAGAAGTTCAAGCTGCCGATCATCGGAAACATGGTCGAGGGAATGGTGAAGTAGGTTTCTGATTAGACGCTGTGAAAGAGGCCGCTGGATTGCTCCGGCGGCTTTCTTTTTGGCGAGCACCGCCGCACTTGACTTTCCGCTCGACTGCCAGCATCTTAAAAAGCTTTGCAGGCGGCGTTGACAGCCGCCGTTGGACGCGAAAGGCCCGAATCTCTCCTCCATGACCAAAGTACGACTGTGCTTTCATGACCGTTGCTTTGATGGCACCGCCTCTGCCGCCCTTTTTTACCGCTTCTATCGCGAGCGGTTTGACCCTGACGCCGAATTTCATTTCACCGGTATGACTCACCGCGCGGCCCAGCCGTGGGAAGACGATCTTTTTGACGGCGATGAAAACGTCATTGTCGATTTCAAGTACTCGAACTCCCCGAAAGTGACCTGGTGGTTTGACCATCACCAGAGCGCGTTTCTCACTCCCGCCGACGCGCAGAACTTCAAGAGTCATCCCGGCCAGCACATGTTTTATAAGCCCGACTACAAGTCGTGCACCATGCTGATCGCTGACACGGCGCGCCAGCAGTTCGGGTTCGACGCCGTGCCGCTGAACGATTTGATCCACTGGGGCGACATCATTGATGGAGCGCAGTTTCCCACCCCGCAGTCCGCGGTTGAACTGATCGAACCAGCGACCCAATTGGCGCTGGTCATCGAGGCGGCTCCGGAAGACGGTGTGCCGGCGAAGATCATCCGTGATTTGGCGTACAACCCGCTGCGCGAAATGGTCAAGCTTCCGATTGTCGCGAAGCACCTTGGACCGCTGCTCGAGCGCCACCGTCGTTCCATTGAAATTTTGCGCGTACGATGCGAGGCACGCGACGGCGTCATTTTCTTCGACGTCAGCGACTTGGACCTCGAGGGTTACAACAAATTTATTCCATATCTTCTGCATCCCGAGTGCGTTTACTCCATCAGCGTCAGCTCGTCGGTGACGCGAGCGAAGGTTTCGCTGGGCACTAACCCGTGGAACCAAGCCACGGCGGACCAGAATTTGGCCTCCCTCGCGGAGAAGTTCGGCGGCGGCGGCCACCAGCGTGTCGCGGCGATTTCGTTTGATCCCAAGGACTTGGCCTACGCAAGAGAAGTAGCGCGCGGGCTGGTCGAAACGCTGCGCAAAGCGAAATAGCCCACTCTGAACGCCGTTGCATTTGCATCGGCTCTTGATGCGCAAGAAGACTGCTTGCGTTCACAAGCGGTATCGCTTAGTCTGGAAAAGTTCTTGGTAGAGGTGCGGAGCTCATCAGTAGCCGGGCCGGAATTTCCGAACAGCTTCGGAGGCCAGGGCGAAAGGGAGCGGGTTCAGGGTTCAAGGGAACGTTTTACAAGCCCTTGGAAGAACAAGTTGTACTTGCAACTTCTGAGCCGACAATGAAGTCACTCCGCCGAAGCGCCGCCTGCAGCTGAAACAGGCGAGCGTTGGGGAACCGGTCTAAGGCCTGTTCACTGTCACCCCGACTCAGTCGGGGCGGAGCGCTATCGAGGAGCAGCGATCCCGCACTGTATCTCGCGGTTCTCTCCTTCTCTTACTGCGTTTCTCTCCAAAAACAAATTTTGTGATGAGGATTCATGGATCCATTTGCGCTTACGCGTTCGCTGGTTGACATCGAGTCCGTAACCGGACGCGAGAAGGACGTCGGCGAATTTCTGTTCGCCACGCTGTCGCAACTTACGGCAGCCGTCGGCGGCGCCGTTGAACGGATGAACGTCGGTCCAGGACGATTCAACGTGATGGCGAGGTGGGGAACTCCATTGGTTGTGCTATCAACCCACATGGACACCGTGCCGCCTTTTTTTCCGTCGAGCGAGGACTCGGAATTTGTGCGCGGACGTGGCGCTTGCGATGCCAAAGGCATCGCCGCGGCCATGATTTGTGCCGCAGAGCGGCTCGGTGCTTCAGGCACACGCAATTTCGGTCTGTTATTTGTGGTTGGGGAAGAGAAAGACAGCCTGGGAGCGTCGACGGCAGCGAATTGTCCACGGGGAACAAAATTCTTAATCAACGGCGAACCCACAGAAAATAAGCTGGCACTGGGCTCAAAGGGCGCGTTGCGTTTTGTGCTGACCGCACGCGGCCGCTTGGCGCATTCGGCATATCCCGAGCTGGGCGAGTCCGCGATCGAAAAATTGCTGGACGCCCTAAATGTAGTGCGAAAGCTTTCGCTGCCCCAGGACCCCCTGCTGGGCAAATCGACGCTGAACATCGGCACCATTGCTGGCGGCCGCGCGCCCAACGTAATTGCCGATGAGGCATGCGCCGATCTGATGTTTCGCACTGTAGCTGACCCAGAACCGATCCGTGCGGCTTTGCGGGAGGCCTTGAATGGACATGTCGAGATCGAAGAAGCACTGCACACGCCGGCCCTTTATCTGGAAGCCGTTGCGGGATTCGAAACGACCGTAGTTGCATACACCACCGATATTCCCAATTTCGGCGGGAACTGGGGCAAGCCGCTATTGATCGGCCCGGGAAGCATTCACCTCGCACACACCGCGGAAGAACGCATTCCGAAAAAGGAACTCACCGAAGCGATCGAAATTTATGCACGACTCGTGCAGCGCCTCTTGGCTGGGGATGGAGACGCCTGAAGCAATGAGTTTGCGGATCGCCATCATCGGCTACGGAAAGATGGGGCAGATGGTTGCCCGTCTCGCGCCGCAACATGATTGCGAAGTCGTGCGAACGGTCGGCTCGACCGACAATACCGATGGCAACTCTCTGCTGCGCGAACTCCTGCGGGACGTTGAAGTTGCGATCGAGTTCACTTCGCCCCAGGCGGCGCCGCGAAACCTTCGGCGTCTGATCGAATCAGGCACTGCGACCGTCGTTGGAACTACCGATTGGTTCGCCGAACTCCCGAATATCCGCGAGTTGGCGCAGCAGCAGCAGGTCGGTGTCGTATGGGGACCGAATTTTTCCGTCGGGCTGCACCATTTTCGCAAAACGGTCGCGGCAGCTGCGCGCCGATTTGCACGCGAGGAAAATTACGGAGCGTGGGGCTGGGAGATTCACCACGCAGCCAAGCAAGACTCACCTTCGGGAACGCTGCTGGCGCTGGCGGAGGAAATGTCCCGCAACGGGTACCACCGGCCAGTTAGTCTAAGCGCCAACCGCGCAGGGGCAGTGCCAGGAACTCACGAAATTGGTTTCGATTCGGTCGAAGACACAATCACAATCCGGCACCAAGCGAGGGGCCGTGAAGGATTCGCGCGGGGCGCCTTGCGGGCCGCGCGCTGGCTAGCCGGGAAAAAAGGCTTTTTTGAATTTCGTGAGATCGCCGACGAACTGCCTTAGCCCGATCGTCGCGCCGAAGGAGGCCCCTATGCAATTCATCGGATGCGGTACAGCGCTCGTAACGCCGTTTCAGTCAGATTATTCTCTAGACGAGGTCGTTTTACGAAAGCTGGTGCGGCGGCAGATTCGTGCCGGCGTGGATTTTCTCGTGCCCTGTGGGACTACCGGAGAAAGTCCGACGTTGACCCATGCGGAACAATTGCGAGTCATTGATATCACGCTGGAGGAAGCCGCGGGAAGAATTCCGGTGCTTGCCGGTGCCGGCGGCAACAACACACGAGAAGTGATCGACTTGGCGCGTGAACTGGAAGCGCTTGGTGCCCATGGATTGCTGTCCGTTACACCGTACTACAACAAACCAACGCAAGAAGGCTTGTATCAACACTATCGCAGAATCGCCGAGTCCACTCGCTTGCCGATCGTGCTCTACAACGTGCCCGGCCGTTGTGGAACCAATCTGGAGCCATCAACCGTAAGGCGGCTTGCGGCAATTCCCAACATTATCGGCATCAAAGAAGCTTCGGGAAACATAGCGCAAATGTCCGCGTTGGCCAATGCCGTGCCCGACGATTTTGTGATTTTGTCCGGCGACGACGTTATCACGCTGCCGCTGTTTGCGTTGGGTGGACGCGGCGTGATCTCCGTTGCCGCCAACGAAATTCCCGCCGAAATGGCGCGTCTGTGTCGTCATGGCCTGCGCGGTGAAATTGAGCAAGCGCGCAGAATCCATCGCCGCTACTTGCCGCTCATGGAAGTAAACTTTGTTGAGTCTAATCCGATTCCTGTCAAGGCAGCGCTGGCCCTAATGGGCTTACTCGAGCCCGTGTGGCGCTTGCCACTGGTGGCTCCGAAGGCGGAAAATCTCGAACGCGTCCAAGCCATTTTAGACTCGCTCCAGCTGACCGAGAGGACCGTCGTTGCCACCGCTGCTAGCGTCGCAGGTTGAAGACTTGTTCGATCATCCGCCGGAGAAGTATTCCGGCGAGCACAGGAGCGTTTTTCAGCAATTCAAGGACGCGCTCAACAGCGGGCAAGTTCGCGCGGCCGAACCTGATAAGCGGGCCCGTACTGGCTGGCGTGTCAACGCCTGGGTCAAAAAGGGCATCCTGCTGGGGTTCCGCATGGGGACCATCGTCGAGATGGGGCCTTATCCCACGGCGCAGCCCTTTTTGGATAAGTCTACATACCCAGTCAAAACCATTCACCGCGACGAAGGTGTTCGTCTAGTACCCGGCGGTTCCAGCATACGGGACGGAAGTTTTGTCGGGCGCGGAGTGGTGTGTATGCCGCCGATGTTCATTAATGTAGGCGCGTACGTGGACGACGGAACAATGGTGGACTCCCACGCGCTGGTCGGCAGTTGCGCACAGGTAGGCAAAAACTGCCACATTTCTGCCGCTGCGCAGATCGGCGGCGTGATCGAACCGGTTGGCGCCATGCCCGTGATCATCGAGGATGAAGTGATGATTGGCGGCAACTGCGGGGTCTACGAAGGAACTATCGTAAGGCAGCACGCCGTGCTCGGTTCTGGAACCATTCTTAATCGCTCCACGCCGGTGTACGATCTGGTACGCGACGCCGTTTATTCCGCAACCGACGACGAGCCGTTGGTGATTCCTGAGCAAGCGATCGTCGTTCCGGGTGCGCGCGAAGTGAAAAATCCTGCAGGCGCAAAGTGGGGTTTGTCGCTTTACGCCGGGATCATCCTGAAGTACCGCGACGAAAAAACCGAGGCGCGGGTGCGTCTCGAAGAGTACCTCCGCTAAGCGTGCTAAGATCTGCCGCGGCTTATCGGAGAATCCCATGAATCGTCACGCCGTGATGATCGGTTCGATGCTGTGTGTGGTGGCGGTTTCTGCGCTTCGTGCCCAACAACCCGCCAAGCTCGATGCCCTCAAGCACGAAGCGGTAGCTGAAACCGACCGTATGCAGAACTTCACCCAACAAATGGTTGACCAAATCTTCAGCTTCAGCGAACTGGGCTTCCAGGAATACGAAACTACCCGCTTCCTCACCGATACCCTCGAAAAGAACGGTTTCACGGTGGAGAAGGGCGTTGCCGGAGTTCCCACCGCTTGGACCGCCTCTTACGGTGCCGGCAAACCGGTCATCGCTTTTATCACTGACATTGACTGCATCCCGCGTGCTTCGCAAAAGCCTGGCGTCGCCTATCACGACCCCATCGTTGTTGGTGCGCCGGGTCACGGCGAAGGCCACAACTCCGGCATGGCCGTCAACATCACCGCAGCGCTGGTCCTCAAAAAGCTCATGGATGAGCATCATCTCGCCGGCACTATCCGCCTTCTCCCCGGCGTTGCGGAAGAGCTAGTCGCCACCAAAGCCTTCTACGTTCGCGCCGGCTTATTTAAAAACGTGGATCTCGTCCTCGGTGCTCACATCGAATCCGGATTCTCCACCAGCTACGGCATCGGCAAAGGCAACTGGAGCGGCCTGGTCTCCGTGCAATATTTCTTTCACGGTAAAGCCGCACACGCTGCAGTCGCGCCGTGGGACGGTCGCAGCGCCCTCGATGCCGTGGAGCTGATGGATACCGGCTGGGACTTCAACCGCGAACACCTTCGCCTTGCCCAACGCTCGCATCGCGTCATCATCAACGGCGGCGATCAGCCAAACGTTGTGCCCTCCGAAGCTGCCGTTTGGTATTACTTCCGCGAACTCGACTATCCCCACATCAAATCCCTCTATGAGCAAGGCAACACGATTGCCGAGTCCGCCGCGAAAATGACCGGCACTACCGTGGACCATAAGCTCGTAGGCTCCGCCTGGCCGCCGTTTTTCAATAAGGTCATCGCCGAGACGCAGCAGAAAAATATCGAAGCGGTCGGCATGCCCGCATGGAGCGAAGCTGACCAGACGCTGGCCAAAGCGCTGCAGAGGGAGGTCGGCGCGAAAGTAGAAGGTCTCAAGGAAAAATTCGAAGTCCTATTGGAACCTGTAAAAGATCCTACCGGCGGGGCTTCAGACGACGTCGGTGACATTTCCTGGAACGTGCCGATGGTTTACCTCATGTATCCGGCGAACATTCCGAACTTGCCGGGACATAGTTGGCCTAACGCGGTAGCCATGGCGACACCCATCGCCCACAAAGGTTCTACCGCCGGCGCAAAAGTCCAAGCCATGACCGCCCTTGATTTCCTGCTCCGTCCTGAACTTGTCGCTCAGGCCTGGGATTACTTCCGCAACGTCCAAATCAAAGACGTGCACTATGAATCGTTCCTCGCGCCCACCGACCAGCCCGCTGTCCAACTCAACAAGGAAAAAATGGAACAGTTCGCTCCGGAGCTGAGAAAGTATTACTACGATCCATCCCGCTTCAAGAGCTATCTGGAGCAGCTTGGAATTACCTACCCCACAGTGAAACCGGCAACAGCCTCCAATTGACCCCAAATGACGAGTGCCAGTAGAGAATTCGAAAAATCGCATTTCCGGATATGCCGACCAGCAGCAGCGGTTCGACAAAATTCCGCGCGCCATGTAAAATGCTTGAAGCTGTTGACGATGGGTTTGTACACACACTGGGGCCCGCTCGGGCCGCACACAAGCCCCTTAACCCGTGGACCGGTAGCTCAATGGTAGAGCAGCTGACTCTTAATCAGCGGGTTGCAGGTTCGAGTCCTGCCCGGTTCACCAACCTTTTCAGTTACTTACAATAAAATCCCGCTGCGGATGAGACTCCTCGTGTAGTAGGAAACGTAGTAGGCAGGTTCCCTTTCTTGTGCCCCGCAGCGAGTCGCTCGATAGCGCCGGTTTCTGATTCCGGGCACCCTAAAGAACGCGATACGAACTGCCCATCCGAATACTCCTAATCGTTCTGGCGAAAGGGCAAAACTGGGCACGCTCGAGTTGTCCGTACTAGATGGGGTGCCGAGGCGGGGACAAGCCTCGGGGCTGCTGGCTTTTTTTGTTTTTATATTTTTTTTCAGTTTGAGGCAGTCGACAAGGCCCGCCCTAGCCCGATCTCGGTACCGGAACCCAACTTACCGGTAACCGCGTTTACCAGGCAGTGTCGCGTGACTAGCTTGGTGGATCGCCTGTTTTGATTTCGCGAACAATTTCGCGAGCGCGGGCTTCGTCTTCCGCGTGAACAAAGTACCGACGTGCTCCGTTTTTGAGATGTTCTACACGATAGTGAATGAGATTTTCTGTCAACGAGAGTTCAACTGTCGAAGATTCATCAGTTGGAGGTTGCGACCCAACTTCCACAGTTGCGAGTTCAGAGTCCCAGTGGTTCAAATATGCCCGGCTTCTCGCTTCGTAGTCTTGGTTGAAGTCGCTATCTGTAGCAGTTTTTTCCTCTATCTCAAATACCGAGTCGTCGCTTTCCGTTTGCTCTCCAAAGCCCAGTGCCCGCTTCGCCGACTGATAGTCAGAGTCCAGAACGTAGATTGTGAACTTCCACTCCACACCCATTCTGCTCGTTCGGGATACCGGCTGTTGAGTCGTTCTGTATTCAATTCCAGCTTTTTGAAGATCGCGACAAACCTCAACACAGTCTGTCTCGCTGTCGCCATCCCAAACCTGTCGAAATCGGTCCTCATTTGTTGGAGCGTTCGAGGCCATATGTGGTCCGCAGTCTAAGGCATGTTGGCCGTACGTACAATCGAACCAAGCGCCCTTAAGTCGGGGCACGGGGGACATTGAGAATCAAGTTTCCGGGAAGCGCACTGCGTGGTCGCATAACCGGTAAAGTGAACCTACCAAGGGAACTTTTCCGGTTTGCCTTTACCAGGAGCTTGGCGCTCCGCGAGGCGATGCCCGTTCGAAGAGCAGGCAATCCTAGTTTAGCCATAATGGAAATAGTACGCTTGGCTAGACTAAGCATCGCCGGGCCAATTGATGGGATTTTGGACGCAGCTTCGGTTGGTCTATGAGCTGACGTCTGGCATGATGTCAAACAAATTTCAAATCCTCGAATCGCGGGCAGGCACATTGGAAGTCGTACCTGGAGTGGAGCGGGGGAGGGGTTAGCGATGAAACGAGGCTGGAACTGGGCAGTGTGGACCGGCGCGTCGCTGGTTTTCCTAGGAGTGGTTAGCTATCCGCTCTTCTTCGTTCGGTTCCCGGGGCTTCGCGATTTTCCGTGGGCGAACCTGCCGATGATCGCGCTCGGGTTGGTGCTGCTCGCCTTGGGGCTTGTGCGCGCACTCAGGCATCCGGATCTGTGTCGCGGCAAAATCTTCGGTAGCATTCTCGCGGTGCTAGCGTTGGCATTCAGCGGATTCTTCCTCTACGGCATTTTCATCGGCGCTCGGCATGTGCTACCCGCTTCGCACGATGCGCCGCGAGTGGGCCAGACGGCGCCAGATTTCACGCTGCCGGATTCGCAGAATCGCCCAGTGAATTTGACGGCTGCGTTGAATTCTCCGTTCACTCCAGAGAGTGCAACCGGCGCGGAGAAGGGCGCGGCCCAAGCAGCCGGCGTGGTTTTGATTTTCTACCGTGGATATTGGTGACCGTTCTGCAACTCCGAGTTACGGAGTTTCGAGAAGGCGCTGCCGGAGTTCGATGCGCGGAAGATTCGAGTGATCGCGATCAGTGTGGATTCTCCCGTTGATTCCGAAAACCTTCGCCGATCGCAGGGCTATACGTTTCCGATTCTTTCGGACGCACATGAGGATGTGATCCGCAGGTGGGATCTGGTGCACGTGCACGGCCGACGCGACGGCGCGGACATCTCGCGACCAGCAGAATTCCTAATCGATTCGTCTGGGAAGGTGCGCTGGGTGAATGTCACGGAAGATTTTGTGGTCCGCGCCCGGCCAGAAGAAGCACTCGTAGCGTTTGACGCG
>Ga0247661_1000037_pt1 | contig 25224 bp, 13 predicted proteins | sample CNK02_metaG_FD_182799 | JGI IMG/M metagenome (GOLD analysis project Ga0247661, IMG submission 182799) | Soil microbial communities from Purdue University Martell Research Forest, Indiana, United States - CNK02 | ecosystem: Environmental > Terrestrial > Soil > Temperate forest > Bulk soil...
AGGTCTGGAAGAAACGGCGTACCAAAAAGCATGCGAACGGTTGCGAAAAGGAGAGCGACCTACGCCCAGGGCGCTGTCTGCTCTAGCAACCTGCGCAGTGCGGTTACGCGGTACGGAGAAGCGCACCCTGCAACCATACTGGCGAACGTGGATGCCTGACCGAGGAGCGCGCGAGTTGCTCCGGCTGCAGAAAATGGTGGATGCGGCAGGGTGGGGAAAACAGGGCTACCGCTCCAGAGTAATGAAGCAACTGAGCGACGTCGGATACGTTCGTCTGGTAGCGCGGTACTGGAAAAACAACCGCACGGCTGTAGAGGACGACACTGGAGCCTGGGAAGAGACTGCACGCGCGCTCATGGTGCTCAAAAAGAAGAAGCAGGTACAGAAATTACTGGAGGGATGGCGGGGACGCAGCGGAGTGGGAATGTGGGCCGTGGCCAACTACGTGACCAGCTTTTCGGGCCTGGGCAAGAGCCAGGTCGAAAAAGTGCGAGCAGCTTGCCGGGACGCCCTGGCCGGACTGCCGCATGACCACTGCGCAAAATACCTGGTACACCGGCAAATGGAAACATGCGCATTGCTCGGCGACGAAAAGGGAGTACTGGAAACGTGGAAAGAATACCGAGATTACTTCAACGGAAAACTGGAGGAAGGCGAATGGTTCGCGCCACGGCGGAAGGATTTGCTGACGGACTTGCTAGTAATGGCGAGGGCGCTCCAAGACAACGACAAGAAATTATATAAGCGGATGCTGAGGTCCTTGCGCTGGAAGCTGGTGGGCGACAAGCTGAAGTTCGTGGACGGCGGCGGCAACATCGCTTGGCGACACTGGTGGTGGCTGATTTGGGTGCTCTTTCTATTCTTGCAGATCGTGCTGCAACAGTTTTGGCTTTCCACCAAATAGGCGAACACAAATAGCTTCGCAAATCTTTGCACCTCCCAAGCACAGTGAGGTAAAACAGCCCGCCCTTATTCCGCGCAGGACGACGAAGAATGAAAAAAGGGGCTACCACAGCTTCAATGCCACACCATACCCTGTCAGCAGCCCGTGGAAGAAAGCGCGCCGCACCTTTTCGTTGGAGTCCTTGTAATGCCGCGCAGCGTCATCAAGCGCCCGGAGGAGCTTTTCACGTCGAACCTGGCGTTCGCCTCCATGGGCGAGCTTGTCCACAAGTGACCGCACCGCTTCATCGTCGGCTATGCTGAATTTGTGAGTATGGTTGCTTTTTTGTGGGTGCGTCTTCATAGCTCGTCCTGGTTGGATCCTCGGTCGGATACTTGCCATTCCCTTACGAACCTTTACTGAACGCGGTCGTCACCGACGAAGAAATGGCACGGGCGACCGCGCCGGCCGGACCCTCCTTGCAACGTAGGTTGCTGGCGCAAGCAATTGCAATCGGTGGATTCCGGTAGGCCATTGCCGAGCTAGAGAGCCGAGCAAATAGGGACGCCATGCTTCGCGGTAACGAGACTGTCATTTGCATGGGACCAGGAGTAAGCTGCCATGGTCGAAAAGAACTCGCGCAGGAGTATGACGAACGGAGCGATTCTGACCGATGTTTTTCACTGCGGTTCCGCGAACGTCAGCTAGCGGCTGGCTGAAAGCTTTTCTTTTCATTACCGCGTCGTGTTTTGTGTTCTCCCGTGTAACCGCGGCGCAGAGCGGAGCTTCCGCCAAGGTTCCACCTTCCGCAAAAAAACTTTCCTTTAATCAGACGATCCAACCGATTCTGTCGGAGAATTGTTACGCGTGCCATGGCCCGGATCCTGGAGCGCGAAAGGCCAAACTGCGATTAGACCGCGCTGAATTTGCGTTTGCTCCACACGGAAAGTACGGTCCGGCCATCGTGGCGGGCCGGCCCGAAAAAAGTCCGCTGGTACAACGGATTGAGGCGAAAAATCCCAAAGACCGCATGCCGCCATTGGAGGCGCACAAGACGCTGAAGGCGGAACAGATCGCGTGGTTACGCAAATGGGTCAAGGAAGGCGCCGAGTACGAGGAGCATTGGGCGTTCATCGTGCCAAAACCGCAAACCGTTCCCGTCGTGAAGCAGCAGGCGTGGGTGCGGAACGCGATCGACAACTTCATTCTGGCTCGCTTGGAGAAGGAAGGGCTGGCTCCGTCACCCGAAGCTGATCGCAGGTCGCTGATCCGTCGCGCGACGTACGATCTGACGGGTCTTCCGCCGACTCCGGCAGAGGTTGCAGCATTCCTGGGGGATGCCGCGCCCGAGGCCTACGAAAAAGTTGTGGACCGATTGCTAACGAGTCCCCGTTATGGCGAGCACCGCGCGCACTATTGGCTGGATGTAGCTCGCTACGGTGACACTCACGGCCTACATACCGATCACTTCCGCAGCATCTGGCCCTATCGGGACTATGTCATCAAAGCCTACAACGAGGGAAAACACTTCGATCAATTCATCCGGGAACAGCTTGCTGGCGACATGCTGCCGGAGAAAACCCTGGATTCCATCGTGGCCTCGGCCTATGTGCGCTCGGGAATCAGTACCGCCGAGGGAGGCACGCTCAGTGAGGAGCTCCGCGTAAATAACAAACGCGAGCGGACCGAGGCATACAGCGCCGCGTTCCTGGGTCTGACCGTGGGCTGCGCGAACTGCCACGACCACAAATTTGATCCGATCACGCAGAGGGATTTTTACCGGTTGACGGCGTTCTTCAACAACTTGACTGAAAATCCATTCAACGATGAGCGAAAGGATTGGCCGCCCTTTCTACGCGTTCCGCGGGCAGAAAATCGCGCCGCTTACGAAGAAGCATTGGCGAAACGAACTGCGATAGAGAGACAAATTCACGAGCGCCGAACGCAGAAGCGGGAATTGATTGCGGCGTGGGTCGCGCAACCGGCAAGTGCGCCGCGCCCGGTGAATTCGGATGGTCTGGCGGTGCGGCTGCGATTCGACGAGCAAAAAGGCGATGTATTCGCGGATTCCTCCTCGGGTGTGAAGCGTAAATCTTGGACCGCCACGGGCGTTCCTGTTGTCTGGGGGGAAGGTACCTGGTTTTGGCCGTATATGCGGATGGAAATCAGTACGCATCTAGAGCTTTCCGATGTTGGCGACGAAGAGGCTTCCAGGCCGTTCAGTGTCGCCACCTGGCTACATCCGCATTTGCGACCACTGGAACCCAGAGACGAAGCGAAGCCAGACGGAGTCATCCTTGCTCGCGCGGACGCGAACCAGAACGGCCGGGGATGGCAGCTTATTTCGAGCAAAGGGAAACTTACGTTTGTTCTCGCGCATGAGCTGCCGGACGACGCGATACGCGTCGAGACAAAGGAAAGAGTTTTGGCGGTGGGGCGCTGGAACCACGTGACGGCTACCTATGACGGTTCGGGCAAAGCGGCGGGGGCAAAGCTCTATATTGACGGCAAGCTGCAGGAGCTAAGCGTAATCAAGGACGGGCTCAAAGACAGCATCAGCACCAGCGCACCTCTCGAATTCGGCCGTATGCACCCGGATGGCAACCCGTTGCGGCAATCGGGTTATCAGGATTTTCGCCTTTATCAGCGGGCGCTTTCGGATGAAGAGGCAAAGCGTTTGCCGTTTGAGGACTATATCTCGGAAGTTGCGCGCAAGCCGATTGCGGAATGGTCCGAGGATGAGCTGCACACGGTAAGCGAATATTACTTCGGCGAGGTCGATGTACCGACGCAGGCTCTGAAGGCTCAATTGCCTCCGCTCACGAAGGAGCTGGAGCGTCTTTCCGCGGACGGCGATATCGTGATTATCAGCGAAGAAGCGCCGACGTTGGCGTACGCGGACGTTCTGGCCAGGGGAGCTTTCGGCGCCCGCACGGAGCGCGTGCGCCCCGGCGTACCGCACTTTCTTCCGAACCCGCCGGCGAGCGACTCGCTAGATCGTTTGACGCTTGCAGACTGGACGGTCAGTCCGCTGAATCCTTTGACCGCGCGGGTTACCGTCAATCGCATGTGGTCTGAAATCTTTGGCACGGGCATCGTGGAAACCACCGAAGATTTTGGCGTGATGGGCGCGCGGCCGAGCCATCCAGAACTGCTTGATTGGCTGGCGCTCGATTTTCGCGAACACGGATGGGACGTGAAGCGTTTCTACAAACAACTAATGCTCTCCGCGACGTATCGGCAATCGGCGCGGGCCACCCCCGAGCAGATCGAGAGAGATCCGAAGAACCGGCTGCTGGCTCACGGGCCGCGATTCCGCATGGATGGCGAGATGATCCGCGACACGGCGTTGTCCGCTAGCGGCCTGCTGGTGGACAAGATCGGTGGACCAAGCGTAAAGCCTTACCAGCCGGCCGGCGTGTGGGAGGCCGGCAGCCATCAGAACAGCGACACGAAAGCGTATGTACAGGACCATGGGGACGCCTTATATCGTCGCAGCGTGTACACGTTCTGGAAGCGCATGGCGACCATGCCGAACATGGATGCTCTGGACGAACCGGTGCACGATGCGGCGTGCACCCGGCGCCAGCGCACCGACACTCCATTGCAGGCGCTTGTATTGATGAACGATCCGCAGTGGCTCGAAGCGTCGCGCCGTCTTGCGGTACGCGTGATCCGGGAATGGCCAGACCCCGATAGGCGCCTCAATGCTCTCGGTGAGATTTTGCTGGCACGTTCTTGGGAACCAAAGGAAAAAGCGGTGCTCGAAAAGGCGTTGGCGAAATTCGAGTCAACGTACGCACAAGACCAATCGGCAGCCGACCGCTTGGTCGCTGTGGGCGAAAGCGCGCCCGATATTGATTTACATGCGGACGAATTGGCGTCGTGGATGTTGGTTGCCAGCGCTGCCCTGAACTTGGACGCGGTCTTGAATAAATGAGAAAAGTTGAACCGATGAAAACTGAGGATCCAGGCGAACAGAGCTTCTGTTGTGATCACGGAGGTGAAGGTCCGACAGTTTACGATTTGCCAGTGCCGCTTTCTTTGCGGGAGGAATGGAAGCGCCTGGCGACGCGCCGGCACTTTCTGGGACGAATGGGTAAGACCTTAGGATGGGCCGGGCTGGCCAGCCTAATCGGAGATTCGCTGATCGGGCGGGCTGCGGGAGCTGAATTGCGCAGCGGGGCCAACCGCCTGCCGGATTTTGCGCCAAAGGCAAAACGGTCGATCTATCTGTTCATGTCCGGTGCGCCATCGCAGATGGATTTGTGGGACTACAAGCCCGGGCTGACAAACCTTTTTGACAAAGATCTACCCGATTCCGTTCGAGGAACCCAGTCTCTGACGGGCATGACATCCGGCCAGGCTCGTTTTCCCATTGCGCCGCCGCACTGGGGCTTTTCGCGACAAGGCAAGTCCGGCCGTTACGTCAGCGAACTGCTGCCATGGACGGGCAAGCTGGTGGACGACATCACCCTCATTCACACCATGCAAACGGATGCGATCAACCACGAACCGGCAATTCTTTTGATCAACACCGGCAACATGGTGCCCGGCAAGCCGTCGCTGGGCTCCTGGATTGCATACGGCCTTGGTAGCATGAACGAGAATCTTCCGACTTTTGTGGTGCTGAATTCGCTTACGATTCCGGGCACAGACCTTCAGCCCATTTCGCCGAAGTTGTGGAGCAGCGGATTTCTGTCAAATGAATACGCCGGTGTGGCGTTCCGTTCGCAGGGGGCCCCGGTACTGTATTTAGATGATCCGGCGGGGATGAGCCGCGAAGTACGCCGCGAATTGATCGGCACGGTGAACGCGATCAATGAGCTGACCTATGAAGAGGTGGGCGATCCAGAAACCCACGCGCGAATTCACCAGTACGAGATGGCTTTTCGCATGCAGGCTTCGCTGCCTGAACTTACCGATTTCAGCGACGAACCGGCAAGCACCTGGACGTTATATGGCGATGACGCGAAACGAGCCGGAAGTTTTGCATACAATTGCCTGCTCGCCCGGCGAATGGCCGAGCGCGGCGTCCGCTTCACGCAGATTTATCAGCGGGGCTGGGACGTTCATTCGAACGTTGTCGGCAATTTGCCGAAGCTTTGCGCCGCGACGGATCGCGGATCGTATGCGCTGGTCACCGACCTAGGACGACGCGGCCTACTGGACGAGACGCTGGTGATTTGGGGTGGTGAGTTTGGGCGAACAGTTTATAGCCAGGGCGGTTTGTCCAAGGACAACTATGGACGCGACCATCATCCGCGTTGCTTTACTACGTGGATGGCTGGCGGCGGAACGAAAGCAGGCCATGTGCACGGCCAGACGGACGATTTCTGTTACAACGTCGTAAAGGACCCGGTGCATGTGCGAGACTTCAATGCCACGGTTCTTCGTCTTCTTGGAATGAATCATGAAAGGTTCACCTTTAAGTTCCAAGGACTGGAGCAGAAATTGACCGGAGTTGTTCCGGCTAAGGTGGTATCCGACCTCATCGCATGAACACAACCACGCGACGCTTGTTCTTAACAAAATGTTCCGCTGCGGCCACCGCAGCGATGCTGCCGGCCTACTGGCTGCAGACTTCCGATAAATCGGGCACCCGCTTGCCGATTGTGGGTGCGGGAAGGCACGTCTATGAATGCGTGCATGACTGGCTGGTGCCACCCGACGGCCTGGTCTGGGGAGACACCCATGGCTTGGCACAAGACGAACAAGGCCAGATCTACATCGCGCACACGGTAAATAAATCCAGCATGCGCGGCGAGGCCGTGGTCGTCTACGATTCCGCAGGGCGCTACGTTCGCGCATTCGGCGAGGAATTTCGCGGCGGCGCGCATGGGCTCGGCCTCCGGCGCGAGCGGGGCGGAGAAGTTCTCTATCACTGCGACATCAATCAGTGCAGGATTGTGAAGACCACGACGAAGGGCAAGGTTCTATGGACCCATGGCTACCCGCGCGAGGACGCAGCTTATGCCGAACGCGCAATTGATTTTGTCCCTACGAACGTGGCCTTCGCGCCCAACGGGGATTTCTATGTCGGTGATGGCTACGGCTCGCATCATCTGCTGCATTTTTCATCCGCCGGAAAATTTCTTGGGGAAATAGGCTGGCCCGGTCGCAACGAAGGCGAATTCGATACGCCTCATGGCCTGTTTGTGGATACCCGCGGCAAAGTTCCCGTCCTGGTGGTTGCGGATCGGGGAAATCGCCGTTTGCAGACCTTCTCTTTAGACGGTTCGCATCTTCGCACAATTAAGGATGAAGGGCGGATTCGCTTGCCTTGTCATTTTCACACTCAGGGCGAATGGATGGTTTGTCCCGACCTGGACAGTCAAGTTTGTATTCTTGACCGCGAGTACAACGTCGTGGCGCAGCTCGGTGATGGCCGGGCTTCGAACGGTGAAGTTGGCTCGCGCCGGAAGCAGTCCCGGAGCGAATTCACCCCCGGGCAGTTCATCACGCCTCACGCGGCAATCTTTCTTCACAACGGCGACATTCTTGTAGCCGAATGGCTGCCGATCGGACGCATTACACTGTTACGTCGAGTCTGAGATACCCGGATGAGCTCGCGCATCAAGATAACGCTGTTGGGTATCGGCCTGCTTCTCTCCATCGCGTTGGCGCTGGTGGTATGGAACGCCCCGCCCGACGGACTCGAGCGCGGTGAGTGGAGTCAGTTTCTCGGGCGCTTCCATCCGCTGGTGGTGCATCTTCCGATTGCACTGTTGATGCTGGTTGCGGCGCTCGAGTGCGCGGGCTTTTTTCCAAAAGGAAAACACCTGCAAGCCTCGGCTGGATTTGTTCTGGCCCTGGCTGCCGTTAGCGCGCTCGTCGCGGTTTGCTTGGGCTGGCTACTTGCCAGGAGCGGTGGTTACGAGGGGCAGCTGGTCACGCGGCACATGTGGGGAGGTGTTTCGCTTGGAGCAGCGCTCTTGCTGTGTAGTGCGCTGCGCGGCTGGAACGCGAAATGCTACGCCGCGGCTCTTTTCGCGACCATCTGCCTGATGGGATGGACCAGCGACCAGGGCGGTAAGCTTACTCACGGTCAGTCCTTCTTGACCGAACACATGCCCGCGAAGCTGCGCACGGTGCTCGGCGTGCCTCCGCCTGCAAGAAAACAAACGCCACCGCACGCGCCTATGTCCGCTCCAAGCGTTTCGATTCCCGGAAAGATTTCCGTCACTTTTTTTGCTTCGCGTATTTCCCCCATCTTCGAGGACAAATGTATTCAGTGCCACGGACCGGGAAAAAAGAAAGGCAAGCTCCGGCTCGATACGTTCGAAAACGTCATGCGCGGCGGGAAAGATGGCGTGATCGTAAAGCCCGGCGATGCAAAAGGCAGCGAGATCGTTCGCAGAATTACGCTGCCCCGGAAGGACGAGGATGCCATGCCCGCCGAAGGCAAGCCTGGCCTGACCGCGGCCGAAATCAAGCTGATCGAATTGTGGATAGGCTCTGGTGCTTCACTAGATCTGGCTGCGGACGACGTCGCCGGAGCGCCGCCCGTTTCACCGGCGAGATCCGTTGTCCCGCCTTGGACGGTAGACTATCGCCTGCGCTCGGATAAGATCCGATCGTTGCAGGATCAGCTCGGAGTACGGCTGGTCCCGCGGTCGCAAAATCCGCGCGAAGGGCTCATCCTTCGAACGGTCACTGCACCCGAACGCTGCAATGACGCCGTGCTGGCCGCACTCAAGCCGGTGGCTGATCTAATCGTTGACGCGGAACTTGCCAGGACCAAGGTCACCGACGCCGGCATTCGAGAGCTTGGCTCCTTTCCCAACCTGCGCTCTGTAGATCTCTCCCACACGGCGATTACTCCTCGCGGCATCGCTCCTCTCGTAGGCCTAGCCAAGCTGGAGTCGCTAAACCTTACAGCGACCGATGTGGATGACACGAGCGTGCTTCCATTTCGCGGCAAGCCCGGGCTAAAGCGTCTGTACCTCTTTGAGACCAAGTGCAGCGCCGACATCCGGCCTACTCAGTCCGCGGAAAAGAGATGACGCGTGTCGAATTGTGGTGAGTTGCCCGCTCCCGTTGGCTGGTTTGCACCTATTTGCTGGCCGGCTCGAAAAATATCAGTTCCGAATTGTTCGGTTGACCGAGCGAGACGCGGAGTCCTTTGCTCATCAGTGCCTTGCCCGCCATGCTGCGATCGGGATTGGTATGATCCTGAAAATGCAGCTGGTAAGTTCTGGACGGATCTAGCCCCCGCAACACGAAGATGTGAGAGGACTCCGCTTCCGTGGATCCGCGGAACGCGTAGACCACGCCTTTGCCGGTATGGGGGTCGTAATACTCCATTCCATCCCAACGCACGCCGTCAGGCCGCGCCGAAATGTGGAACAGCGAAGCGTCACGGATGAACGGCCTGAGCTTCGTCTTGTACACCCGAAATTCCTGCTTGGCAGCGGCGTGCTGCTCGTCGGTCCACGCTGTCGTGTCCAGCATAATCGTGAGCCAACCCATCATTCCGCTACGCAGCATGTAGCGGAAGTTTTCGATGGAAGGCGTCGGCCACTTTTCAACATACGTTTCCAGCATCGCGGCGGGCAGCAAGAAGCTGGTGTCGTAAAACGCGCGCCGATTCGAAAGCGGATCGTACGTATCCGTAATCGAGAAGTAGTCGCCGTGCGAAGCGCTGCCGAAGTCCACCATGCGGCCGCCGTCGTTGCAGATTTCAAAAAGCAGATCCGGATGGCTCTTGCGGAGATTGGCGTAAATATCGTAGTACGCGCGAACCGCGTGGTAACTGACATCGGTGGAGTTCGGTCCGTGCACAAAATAGGCCCCTGAAGTCTTCATGATGTTTGTGTTGGCCGGATCGGGCGGAGCGTGCGGATGATCCGGGCGATCGCATCCTTGCGCCACAAGGTAGCCATCATGCTCGATCATGTCGAGATGATAGTCATCCACGATGCGGTTGACTTCCTTCTGAGCCCAGGCTTTTGCTGCGTGAAGTCCGATGTCGATCGTTTGCCCCTTGAATGCCTCAGGCTTCCAGTCGTCGGGCACGTCGGCGACAAGCCAATTGCGAACGCTCGGATCACGAAGATTCAGCGCACCGGGCTGCGCACTCAAGGCCGCCTGTGTCCAGTCCACCCAAAGCCCAAATTTGAGCCCGCGGCGATGAGCGTCATCCGCGATCGGCTCGAGACCGTGCGGGAATTTCTCTGGATTGGGGTGCCAATCCCCTACCCCGCGAAACCATCCGGCGTCGATGTGGAACATGTCGAATTGTAAATCGACGGAATCCTCGATCATGCGGTGCGCAAGCATCTCATCAATGGCCATGCCGCTGCCCCAGCTATTATTCACAAGATATGGATAACTGTGGTTTTTCCACGTCGCCGGATTCGTAAGTACTTCGCGCACCCAGCGGCGCAGAACATTACCGGCGCCGTCCGGGCCACCCTGAAAACCTCCAATGAAGACTCTGGGCGTTTCGAACGATTCGCCGGCGGGCAGTCTGGTGCGGAAAGGCTTGGGAGACGGATTTAGCCCAGCCGCGCCATGGAGAGAATCAGGAGTTCGCGCGATGGCCAGCCGAGTTCGGCCACTGAATTCAATTCCAACGTACCAGCCGTCTTCAGATGAATTCAGTCGCTGAACGCCGAACCAGGGAATGATCTCGCGGCTCTCGCCTTTCTCCGGATGTGCGTATGTGCTGGAAGTTCCTTCCCACGCATATCCTTCCTTCAAGGCGACATCGTGCGTACCAACCTCGGAAGGAGTATCCGCGCCCTTTTCGACGAAGAGATGCTGCAGTCCCGTTCCGCTGCCGATCGAGAAATCAAATTGGAAACTGTCCTGGAATGGTAACCAGACTTCCTTGTCGCCGAGGTTTTCGATGCGGATTTGATGCTCGATCGGGCCGAAGTCCGCACGCGCCTGCCATTCCCAAGTAAGTTTGAGATGAGGCGTGGTGGTCTCGTAAACAAAGGCGACGCGTCCGGGATCTCTGTGGTGGATTGGCGGAACTAGTTTCCAGAACAGAGCTACTCGTTGGCCCTGCACCTCCGCGTGATCCGGCAATGTTTCCGCCACTCGGTTCTTCCAGGCAGCTTGGCCTGGAACAGAAAGCTGCTGCAGACGGGGTCCGGCATCGTCGCCATCCAACGTTAGGGCCACACCGCTCGTCTGTAAGCGCGTCCGGTTCTGCGCTCGTAATACGGAAACGGACCCCAGAAACAGGACGCACGACAAACAGACGTGCAACGAGCAACGCATGGGAGTCTCCATTGGGCAAAGCCTAGGATTAAAGATTTCTACCGCAACAAACGCCTCGCCGCTTTGGTGTCGCCCGAGACACCGGCGCAGCAGAGCCATGCGGCGCCACTGCCGGCAGTTAACGAGCCGGTTTTATCGGCAGGCTGACGCTGACCACACACCCCCTCTCGCCGGAACGGTTGGAAAGTTCGAGCGAGCCGCCGTGGGCCTCCGCGATCTGCCGGGAGAGCACTAGCCCGATGCCGCTGCCTTCCGGCTTGGTGGTGTAGAACGGAACGAAGGTGTTGCCCGGATTCATGAGCCCCGGACCGCTGTCCTCAATCGTCAGAATCAACTGACTCGCACTTCGCGCCCACCTCACACGAATTTGTGGCCCCTCAGGCGAGTTGACTGTGGCGGCAGATGTCTGGTCGCCGTTCGATCGTGACTCCAACACCGCATCGGCGGCATTGTGCAGGAGGTTGATGAGCATCTGCTCGAGCTGATCGGCATCCGCCATGAGCATCACGTCAGAATTCGAGGCGACAGCGATTTCCGCGCGTGTTTCGAGACTTGCCGCGCGCCTGATCAAATCCGCAACCGAACATTCGCGCAGAACGGGAGCCGGCATCTGCGCAAGCTGGCGGTATGCCTGTAGGAAGCGGTTCAGCGAGGCTGCCCGCGTTTCGATGATTCCGAGACCGCGCGCGAAGTCCTGCCTTTGTGCGGACTGGAGATCAGTGTCATCGAGCCGCGCGCTCAAGCTGCCGGCAATGGACTTGATCGGCGTAAGCGAATTGTTCAGCTCGTGCCCGATCACGCGAATCAGCCGTTGCCACGCGCGGCGCTCCTCTTCACGCAAAGCGCGGCTTACATCGGACAGAACAACCAGAGTGTGCGGAATTCCCTGCTGACGAAAAGAGCTGCGCCGCACAAACCATCGTGCTCCCGCGCCAAGCGCCAGTGAAACCAGGGACTCGTTCTCGCGGGTGAAGCATTCCTCCAAGCCCAGTTGTGCGGCGGACTGGCCCAGCAACTGAGACGAAGACCGGTGCAGCAGTTTTTCGCCCGCGGAATTGACCAGCCGCAAAGTATTCGCTGGATCGAAAGCGAAAATCGGAATGTCCACCTCTTCCACGACCCGTTGCAGGAGCGCCGTGGCTTCCATGGCGCCTGTGCGGTGCCGCGAAAGCAAATCCGCAAGCGCATTGAGCTCGAGCGAGAGTTCGCCAAGTGCGTCGTTGGGAACGGCGTTGCGCGCGCGGAAGGAATAGTCTTCCTCACGCAGGGCGCCGACGACATTGGCTAGCGTCTGCAGCGGACGAATGATGTGCTCGTGCAGAGCCAGCGCCAGCAGCGAACACGTCAACAACTCCGCTACGAAAAGTGCAAGTTTGCTCTCCGTGGACCAGGGCAACAGCCAGATCAAAATTGCGCTGACAAGCAAGCCGGGTACCACCAGCAAGGCGGTGAAGGCGATGACACGGCGCTCGAAACGTGTTCGCCGGGACGGCGTAGCCACACGCTTCTCGTGTTCACTCACGACTGGGCGAGAGCCCATATTTTTCCATCCGCCGGTACAGGGCGCCGCGGCTAAGACCAAGCGCTTCGGCCGCCTGGCTGACATTACCCTGAAAGCGCTGCATCGCCTTGCGGATCAGAATACTTTCGACCGACTCCAAACTCAATTCTTCGAGATTTTGAACCTGCATCCGCTGGACGCCGATGCCGAGATCGGCGGGCTGAAGCTGGTCGGTGCGACACATAAGGACCGCGCGCTCCATGGTGTGTTCGAGCTCCCGCACATTGCCGGGCCACGCGTATTGCAGCAGCGCCTGCAATGCCGCGGCGTCGAGGCCTTGAATCGCGCGTCGGTATCGAGCCGCATAGCGCGCCAGAAAATGTCCAGCAAGCGCCGGAACGTCCTCGCGACGCTCGCGCAAAGCCGGCAGGCGAATTTCGACGGTGTTCAAACGGAAGAGCAGATCCTCGCGGAACGTACCATTTGCGCAGGCTGCTTGTAGATCGGTGTTCGTCGCAGCCACTACGCGCACGTCCACGCGGCGCGACCGCGCCGAGCCCAACCGTTCGATCTCGCCGGTTTCGAGCACGCGAAGCAGCTTGGCTTGCTGGCGAACCGGCACATTGCCAATTTCGTCGAGAAAAATTGTGCCGCCGTCAGCAAGCTCAAAGCGCCCGATGCGGTCAGCGCGCGCATCGGTGAACGCTCCCTTTACGTGGCCGAACAGTTCGCTTTCAAACAGACCTTCGGGAAGTGCGCCGGTGTTCACGGCAACTAACGGACGAGAGGCTCGCGCGGATAGCGCGTGAAGCGTCTGCGCAACGACTTCCTTGCCGGTTCCATGCTCGCCGGTGATCAGCACGTTGGCATCCGATGGACCGATGCGGGAGATCAGTTCGAGGATCGGCTGCATTGCGGGCGCCGAGGCGATGAATTCGGGACGGCCCTCAGCGCGCAGCAAACGGTTTTCGGCTTCGAGGCGTTCGGCTTGCAGCAAAGCGCGGCGAAGTTCGACTTGCGTGCGGAGGATGGAAATCAATCGCTCGTTTTCCCACGGTTTCTGGATAAAATCGCGCGCGCCACGGCGCATGGCTTCGACGGCGAGGTCCACGTTTCCCCATGCGGTCATGACGATGACGGGCAGAGTGCTATCAAGCGCGACGATTTCGGAAAGCAAGTCGAGCCCTTCCTGGCCAGAGGTGGTGTCGCGCGTGTAGTTCAAATCGATCAGCACTGCGTCATATGTGCTGCGAGCGAGCGCTTCGCGTGCCAGAACAGGTGACTGCACGGAGTCTACCTTGTACCCCTCCGGCTTGAGCAGAAGCTCGAGCGCTTCCAGAATGTGCCGCTGGTCATCGGCAGCGAGGATGCGCGGAGAATCACCACGACTTCCCGACAGAATAGAACTGCTGGTGTCGCGTGGCTTAATGGAAGTAGGCATGTGCGAGATTAGTAGGTTACACGTTCTCCGCTGAAGAGGAAGAGCCAGTCCGAAGACCTGCCACGAGCAAAGTTCCGTTCATGAAATTCTCCATAGCCAGATCACTCATAACGCAGGGCCAAGTTGGGGTCGACTCGCGAAGCCCGGCGCGCGGGGGCATAACAGGCAAGCAGCGCGACCGCAATAAGGACGAGCGCTACCGCCGCGAAGGTACCGGGATCGGCCGAGCTCAAGCCAAAGAGCAATGACCGCATTGCGCGCGTCAAAGCCAGAGATCCGGCCACTCCGATGACGACGCCGATCGCTGTGACACGTACGCCCTGGCCGAGGACAAGCCGCAGAATGTTGGCTCGCGTGGCACCGAGGGCTATGCGGACCCCGATTTCGCCCGTGCGGCGAATCACGCTGTGCGCCATAACTCCGTAAAGGCCTACAACTGCGAGCAAAAGCGCGGCACCGGCGAAAAATCCCAGCAGGATTAGATTAAAGCGCCGGGTGCGTAAAGATGAAGAGACAATCGCCGCGAAGGAGCCAAACTCCGGCGGCACGGTAGGATCCAGACTGCGCACGAGCTGACGCGCTGTGGGGATCAGTGCAGACGGTTCGCCAGAGGAGCGGATCACCACGGCGAAATGCCCCGTGGCCTGGGGTCGCTGGCGGTAGCTGACGTAAATGGTGGGTTGCGGAGCGCTCTCCAGGCTGGATGCGCGGACGTCGCCTACGACTCCGATGACGGTTAACGGGCGCAGGTCGCCATCCATGTTGCCGAATTCGATGGTACGGCCCAGCGACTCCTGAGATGGCCATTTTTCGCGCGCGAGCGATTCGCTGATGACGGCAACCTGAGGCGCATCGATCGCGTCGCGATCGTCGAAAAGACGCCCTCGCAAGAGCGGAATTCCGAGCGAAGTGAAAAAGCCCTCGCTCGCTACAGAATAGCCGGCATATCCGGTGTTCGGTGAACTGTGAAACATGGGCTCGAGCTCTTCCATGTTGCGAGGCACAGCCTGGCCGGGAGACATAACCACGTAGGTCCCATCGGGATGATCTCCGCCCATCAGCGGCAGATAACCCGTGCCACCGACACCGGAAACTCCAGGGATAGTCCTAATTCCGGCAAACAGGTTAGTGAGGAAAGTGACGCGTCGGGCTTTGGCCTCGGGTTTGTCGGCGGAAGACAGGGCCAGGTCCATGGTCAGGACGTGTTCGGTCCGGAAACCCGGATTGACCGAAAGGACGTGGAGCAAGCTGCGGCCGAGGAGTCCAGCACCGGTAAGCAGGACAAGCGTGATCGCGAGCTGACCCACAACGATCAAGCTGGCGGCACGATGGCTCGAGACGGTTGGAAGGTGTGAACGGCTCGCGGAAGACAACGTGTCCCGAAGACCGGCATGGATTGCGCGACGCGCACTGAAAACGCCCAGCCCTGTGGCGATCACAACCATGATTCCAAATGCCGCGGCCAGGACGGGCACATTCAAGGAAACTCCACGAACGTTCTGTAATTCGGCAGGAGCGAGCCGCAACAAGCCGGCGAGGGCGGTGCGCGCCGCAAGCACACCGAGAATTCCTCCACATAAAGAAAGCAACAGAGCTTCGAGGAGGAATTGATGGAGGAGCTGCGCAGGTTTAGCTCCGAGCGCGACACGAATAGAGAGCTCATTTTGCCGCGCGGCGGTTTGGGCCAACAAGAGATTGGCAACATTCAGGCAGGCGACGAGGAGGAGAAATCCAACTGCGCCGAGAAGCACGATGAGCGCCGGCCGTACGGGAGCCGCCAGTTCCTCTCGAAGGCGGGTAACCGAAGCATCGGTCATGTCTATATCGGGCGCGTATTGTTGATGGATTTGGCTCGCGATTGCGGCCAGTTCCGCATGAGCTTGTGAAAGCGACATGCCAGCGCGAAGCCGCGCGATGACTTGCCAATTGTGGGCGGTGCGGGAAGGATAGCGCTCGAAGAGTTCGCGAGGCACCCATACCTGAGCTTCTTGTGGAAAATCGAAGCCCGGCGGAAGAACGCCAACGACCGAGACGGAATGATCTGCGATTTTCAGCTTGATTTGTGAAAGATCGCCGGCGCTGCCGAGGAATTGCTGCCAGAAACTGTGCGCCACCAGAGCCACGGGGGCTGCTCCAAAATGCTGTTCCTCCGGGGTAAAGGTACGGCCGAAAACCGGCTGCACTTGCATGATGGAGAAAAAGTCCTTTGACACGGGGGCCACGCCGATACGGACCGCTTCCGCGCCGCCGGAGACCGGTTCCAGCCAGCTCCGGAACTCAGCGACGCCGTTCAGCGAGCGACTCTGTGTGCGAACGTCCTCGAAGTTAGGATCGGCGAAATTGACTCTGTGGCCAGAGCCGTTCACTTCGAGCAGGCTGACAAGTTGATCCGGCTGATGGTAAGGAAGCGGCTTCAGAAGAACAGCGTAAGCGACGGTAAAGATGGCGGTCGTTGCTCCTATGCCGATGGCCAGCGTGAGCAACGCTGTGACCGTGACCGAGAGGTTTTTGTACAACAGACGGACAGCGTGGCGCAGATTCTGAGAAAACATTTTTGCACCTCACTCGCAGCGAAGAGCGACGTTGAGATCGACTTTAGAAGCGCGACGCGCGGGAATGTAGGTGGCCAGCAGCGCGATCCCCGCCAGAAGGATAGGTACAGCGACGAACGTTGCTGGGTCTGTGGGTTTCACGCGGTACAGCAACGAAGTGATGAGCCGGGTCAGCAGCAATGCCGTCATCGCGCCGATGGCAATCCCAACCGCGGCCAGGCGCATGCCATGTTTCACGACGATCAGCAGAATCGAGCGTGGGTTTGCACCAAGCGCAAACCGAATGCCCATTTCCCGTCTCCGTCGCGAAACTGTGTAGGCGATCACGCCGTATAGACCGAGTGAAGTAAGTACGAGGGCGAAACCGCCGAAGATGGCCAGGAGAACGGCTTGAAACCGTGAACCGGCCACCGAGTCGCTTACATACTCGTCGAGCGACTTGACGTGCAAAAGCGGCAGGTCCTTGTCGATCGACTGCACAACTCTGGCCAGTGTCGGGACAAGATTCTGCGGCGGCATTTCTGTGCGCACAACCACCGACATCGGAGCAAACGGCAGCTGGGCATAGGGTACATAGGATTCGAGAACCGTGGGAGCGCCCAACCCTTCGCCCTTCACATCGCCGGCGACACCAACAATCAGGCGCATCGGGGCCTGCTGCGGGCCGCTTGAAATGTCGAGCTGGATCCGCCGGCCAACCGGGTCCTGGCCAGGAAAAGCTCGCTGTGCCAGCGATTGGCTGATGATCGCTGAGGGCAAGGCAGTTGAACTTTCATCGTGAGCGTCGAACGCGCGTCCCGCGACGATCGGAATTCCCAAAGTGCGGAAATAATCCTGATCCACAATATGGAGCGTCGTAGCGGTTCGCTCCGAGGCTTTCATCGGCCGGCCCTCAATATCGAAGCTGGTTTTCACATCGGCTGCCAGCGTAGGAAGAGGAAACCCGGCGCTCGCGGCCCGAACACCGGGCACGCCGCGAAGACCGTCCAGCAGCCGGCGGTAGAATCCCACGCGTTCCGCGTGGCCGTAACGGTCGGGGAGATCCAGTCCAAACGTAATAGCATGGTCTTTGGCAAAACCAGGATCGACCTTGCCAAGTTCCAGCAGGCTGCGCAGCAACAAACCTGCAGCGATCAGCAGAAGCACGGCGAGAGCCGTTTGCGATACCACGAACGCCGATTTCAGACGGCCCTGGGCGCGAGTTTCGGTTCCGCTTCTTCCTCCTTCATTGAGCGCGCTCGCCACTTGCGGCTTGCATGCTTGCAAAGCCGGAAGGAGGCCGAAGAACAAACAGCTCAAGAGCAATAACGCAGCCGTGAAACCCAGCACACTTCCATTCAAACTGGTCTCGGTAATTCTGGGCAGGTCGCTCGGCGCCAAGTTGACCAGAAAGCGGAGCGACCAGGATGCCACTGCCATCCCCAGGGCCGCGCCGACGACCGCGAGTACCATGTTTTCAGTAATCAATTGGCGCACAATGGCCCAACGCGAGGCCCCGAGCGCCAAGCGAATGCTTACTTCGCCGCTTCGTTCGGTGGCACGGACCAGCAGCAGGTTGGACAAGTTGGCGCAGGCGATGAGCAGCACCAGCCCAACCGCTCCGAAAAGAATGAGCAGACCGGAGCGCGAATCCCCTACGACATCGTCGATCTCCCGCGCTACGCTAACTCCCTTTGGCCGGTTCTCCGGATACTCTTTGTTTAGACCGTCCTGGATTTGCGCCATTTCGCTTTGTGCTTGCGCATCCGTGATTTGCGGCTTTAATCGCGCGATCACATCGAGATAGGAGATTCCACGCTGCGCAGTCATCGGCGGATTGCCATTTGCGGAACGCGCATCAAGCGCGACAGTGGTCCAGAAATCAATCTGGTCGCGCTGCACTGGAAACTGAAATGTCGCCGGCATGACGCCAACCACCGTGAAGACCTGGCCGGACAAAGTAAGACTTTGTCCCAGAATCTTTCGGTCGGAACCGAAGCGATCACGCCAGAGTCTGTCGCCCAGAAGGATGGGCAGTCCGGCCTCGGGATGGTCTTCGGCCGGAAGAAAGCTTCTGCCGAGCATGGGCAAAACACCCAGGAGCGAAGGTAGGTTGGCCGAAACTATAGCGCCGCGCAGATGCGCGGGTTCGCCGCTCCCGGTAAGCGTAAAGTCCTCGGTGCGAAACGCGGATATTCCCTCAAAAACGTGGTTGCGCGATCGCCAATCCAGAAATGCCGGATAAGAAACTCCGATGTCGTCACGCCGATCCGGTTCTGTGGTTTTCACTGCTACCACGCGACCGGGGTCTTTAAAAGGAAGCGGACGCAACAGGACCGCATCAATCACGCTGAAGATGGCCGTGTTGGCGCCGATGCCGAGGGCGAGTGTAAGGACGGCGACGGCGGTGAAGCCGGGAGCTTTACGGAGCTGGCGAAAAGCGTAGCGGAGATCCTGAAGGATAGTGTTCATGGCTGGCCCTCGGACAGTAGTACGTCGCAGGAAGCGGAATTGACAGCGGTCCTCATTGCTTCACGGCTTCGTAGGGATTTAGTTCGGGGTTGGCGGTGTCGCTGACGATCCAGCCGTCCTTTACCTGTATGGTGCGGGAGCCATGGGCGGCATTGCTTTCAGAGTGAGTCACTTGAACGATGGTAGTTCCCTGCTGATTGAGTTCGCGAAAGAGCTCCATGATTTCGCGGGCCTGCGACGAGTGCAAATTCCCCGTGGGCTCATCGGCGAGGAGTAATGCGGGTTTGTGGATGACGGCGCGAGCTACGCCGACCAACTGCTGCTGTCCGCCGGAAAGCTGGCTGGGGAAGAGATCTTTTTTGGCGACGATTTGAAAGCGGTCGAGAGTGTCCGCGACCATGCTTTGGCGCTGGCCGCGGGGAATATCTTTGTACGAGAGAGGGAGATCGATGTTTTCCTGCACGGTGAGATCGTCGAGCAGATGATAACTCTGAAAAACCATTCCGATGTTGCGTTTGGCGAGTTCGGCGCGCTCTTTGCGTTTCATCGAGTGGACAGCGGCGTCGCGAAACCAGTATTCGCCGCCCCAGCTGTCGTCGAGGAGGGCTAGAACATTTAATAAGGATGACTTTCCAGCTCCCGACGGTCCCATAACGGTGATGAACTCGCCTTGGCGGATTTCCAGGTTGACGCGCCGAAGAACCCAGAATTGGCCGGCGGGCGTTTTGTAGCTGCGTTCGAGATTGCGTAGGTGGATCACGAGGCCTCCGAAGGGAAAAATGACGCGTGGCGCCGGCCGAAATGAGAGGGCTCGGCGCTAACTCTGTATTTAACAATGCCTTTGAGGGACTGGCTCATCCTGGGCTCGTTTCACTCATAGCGGAGAGCGACGATGGGATCGACCTTGGCGGCGCGGCGGGCGGGAATGTAGCTGGCGAACAGGGCCACGAAAATCAGCAAGACGGTTACGGCCGAAAACGTCCAGGGGTCGGCCGCGCCGACGCCAAACAGAAGGCCGGCGAGGGCTCGAGTGACCAGGAGTGCCATGGCAATGCCAAGGAGCACGCCGATGACGGCGAGCCTCGCTCCACGAAGCACGACCATGTTCTGCACTTCCCTTCTCTGTGCGCCCAGGGCCATGCGCACGCCAATTTCGCGGGTACGCTGCTCAACCAGATAGGAAATCACGCCATAGTTGCCGACGGCAGCCAACAAAAGCGCCAACAGGCCAAACAGAGCCAGCAGGACGGTGGCGAACTTACGTTGTGAAAGAGACTCCGACAGATACTGTGTCATTGCTTTCACATGGTAGATGGGCTGATCCGGGTCAACGGAGTGAATGAGATGCTCCACATCGTTCGCAAGGCTCATAGGCTCGGCGGCGGTTCGCAACATCAGCGTGAAGGAGCTCATGGTGTTCTGCGCTTCGGGTTCGAAGATCTCCGCACTCTCGATTTGATCGGGAGCAGATTGCTTCAAATCGCCGACGACGCCGATGATCTCGCGGAACGGCGCGTTGTCCTGCGGGTAGCCTTGCTTGATTCTCTTCCCGATAGGATTTTGGTTCGGCCACCAGCGGCGTGCCGCAGTTTGGTTAATCAAAACGACGCGGTTGGAACTGGCTGTGTCGGAGGAATTGAACGAGCGGCCTTGAATCAAAGGGACGTTGATGGTGCGGAAGTAGCCGGGCTCAACCACGTTGAACGTGGCGGCGGGCAATTCAGCGACCGGCGGGACAGGACGGTCGTCGAATAGAAAAATGGACTCCCAACAACTGCCGACAAGCGGAGGACACATCACGGCGCTTGTCGATTCGACGCCAGGAAGGCCCTGGGCGCGACGAACGAGTTCGTCGAGAAAGGCCTTCTGCTCGAAATCGGTTTTGTAGCGGTATTCCGGGAGGCTCACGTCTACAGCAAGAAGGTGATCGGCGCGAAAGCCAGGATCGACGGCAAGCGCCTTCAAAAGACTGCGGCCCAGGAGACCCGAGAAAACGACGAGTACGACGGCGATGGCAATTTCCGAAATGAGCAGACCGGTGCGTAACCGGCCGCTGCGCACGCCGCCCAGCGAAGCTTGCGCTGCTTCGTGGAGAGGGGCCGTCAGATCTGCACGCGAAGCTTGGAAGGCGGGAGCCAGACCGAACAAAACACCTGTCAGCAGCGCGATGCCGAAATTGAAAACGAACACAGGCAGGTCGATCGCGGTGTCAGACAGACGTGGAATGCCCTGAGGCGCCAGGCGGACCAACGGCTGCAGGAACCACGTTGCGAGGAGAAGTCCGAGGGCGGCCCCCGCCAAGGCGAGGAGAATGCTTTCCGTGAGGAGCTGGCGAATGATGCGGAGGCGACCTGCGCCAATCGCGGCGCGCACCGAGAATTCTCGCTGGCGGGCTGCGGCGCGAGCGAGAGCGAGATTGGCCACGTTGGCACAAGCAATCATCAGCACACAGCCGACTCCGCCGAACAATGTCAGCAATACAGGTTTGATGTCGCCATAGCGCGATGCAAAGACGGGCGTGACATTGGCGCGCTCACCGGCGTTCACATCGGGAAATTCCTTTTCGAGCGCCGACATGATGACGTCCACATCGGCCCGCGCGGAATGGAGAGACGCTTCCGGTCGTAGGCGTGCCAGAACCTGCAAGCCTGGGTGATTGCCGCGCTGGAGCCAATTGCTCCCCGGACCGGCCGAGAGGGCCGCCGGGACATAGACACTTATGGGGCGCGGAAAGTAACCAAAATCGGGACGAACGACGCCGAGAATAGTGTACGACTCACCATCGAGAGTAATGGTTTTGCCGAGCACCTCGGAGTTCGCTCCAAAATGGGTTCGCCAAAAGGCATAACTCAGCACCACGGTGCGGTTGGCCTCTGGCTTGTCTTCTTCGGGACTGAAGGCGCGGCCAAGGACGCAAGTCGCGCCGGTGAGAGCAAAAAATGGAGACGTTACCCTTGCTCCGTGGACCACTTCCGGCTTTTCCAAGCCTGAAAGGTTGAAATCGCGCATGTTGTACGCGGCCATTTCGCTGAAGCTGCGATTTCGCGCGCGCCAATCAAGATAGTTCATCCAGGAAACGCTTCTTGCATAGCCGTCTTTTGTGGCGTACTCCTGAAGGATCATCAACCGGCCTGGATCTGGATACGGCAGAGATCGCAGTAACACCGCATGAATGACGCTGAAGATGGCAGTGTTGGCACCGATACCGAGGGCAAGAGTAAGGAGCACAACGGCGGTAAAACCAGGCGATTTGCGCAGCTGGCGGAAGGCGTACGGAACATCCTGGAACAGTCCTCTCATCATGTCCTCCTTTCCTGCTTCATTCGCAGCGAAGGGCGACCAAAGGATCGACGCGCATGGCGCGGCGCGCTGGAATGTAGCATGCCAGCATGGTGACCAGGGCCATCACCATGGCGACTACGGCATAGGTTAGCGGGTCGAGAGCGCTGACGCCGTAGAGCTCGCTTGCAAGCAAGCGCGTGGTGGCAAAGGCTCCGACGAGACCCAGAGTCAAACCCGCAGCATAGAACTTTGCGCCCTCTTTCTGGACCATCCAGAAAACGTTCTGGCGCTGGGCACCCATGGCGAGGCGAATTCCGATTTCGCGAGTACGCCTGGAGACCAGGAATGCGAGTACGCCGTAGATACCGACCATGCCGAGCGCGAGGGCCAGGACAGCAAAAGCAATAAATAAGGATGCAGTCGAAGCGGGCGTAGCCAAGGCCTCCGACAACACCGCGCGCATAGTTTTCAGCTCACTCACGGGAACTTCGGGATTGGCTGCGGTCACAATGCCGCGCAGCACGGCGCCAACTTGCGAATCGTCTCCAGAGGTACGCACGGCGATGGTCATTTCGGCCGGGATCTGGCCGCCTTCGCCGGTAGCTTTGAGATTGTAAGGAACGTAGACGCTGCCGGTCATGTAGTCCGGAGTGGAGTGCTGCAGATCGTAGGCGCGGACGTTGCCTACGATGCCTACGACAGTGCGCCATTCCGTCTCTCGCGAGAAGCGAATGTGTTTGCCGACAGCCTCCTGCCCGGGCCAAAAACGCTGCGCGGATTCAACGGTCATGACGGCAACTGCGGCGTTTCCCGATTCGTCCGCCGGTGTGAACCAGCGACCGGCCTGGAGATAGATGCCCAAGACGCGGAAATAGTCGGGGGTCACAACGTGCAGCCAGAAGAGAGGAAGGATGTCGCCGGCGGCGCGGCGCATATTATCGAATTCCAGCGAACGCTTGCTGACCCGGCCGTTCAGCGGAAGTGTATTGACGAGCGCCACATCGTTGACGCCGGGAGAGGTGCGGACTTGATCGAGAACGCCCCGATAGAAAGCCAAACAGCGGACCGGATCGTCGCAAAACGATTGGTTGGGCGTGATGCGAGCCGTGACGACGTGCTCCGACTGAAAACCGGGATTGACATGAGAGAGGGACCAGAAACTCCGGATCATCAAACCGGCGGCGATGATCAGCAAGGCGGCCAAACCGATTTCGGCAATGGCCAAAGAGCTGCGGACGCGCTGGGAAGCGGAAAGGGCGGATCCACGAGCGCCGGATTTGAGAACTTGCGTGAAGCCGGAGCGGACAGACTGCAAGGCGGGAGCGAGGCCGAAGATGGCGCCCGTAACAAGGCTGAGGACTCCGGTGAAGGCGAGCACGCGCCAGTCAATTTGCGTGTCCACGAGGCGCGGCGTGTCTGGCGGCAATGCTAACTTGAGGACGCGCAGACCTAAATTGGCAACCATCAATCCACAGAGGCCGCCGATTGCGCCGAGCAAAGCACTTTCTGTTAGCAACTGGCGGACAATGCGATCTCGGCCAGCGCCAAGTGCAGCACGAATGCCAAATTCCTTTTCGCGGATGGCGGCGCGAGAGAGGATCAGGTTCGCTACATTCGCGCAGGCAATGAGCAGGATCACAACCACGGCGCCGAGAAGCATCAGCAGGCGGTTGCGAACGTCGGCGACCATGCCGGATTGCAGCGGAAGGACAGCCAGATCGGCGTTCCATTGTGGAGGCATGCGAAATGGAAACAATTCGCCGGCATGCAACTGGAACAAACGAATCTCCGCGGCGGCGCTGGCAATCGTGGCGTTGGGACGAAGTCGGGCGATTACCGACATGAAATCGCCCGCCCAGTAAGCCAGCGTATTGTCAGGGTCATTGTGAAGCGGCAGCCAGATTTGCGTCTTGCGGGAGGGAAAACGAAAATCCGCCGGCATCACGCCAAGAACTTCGCGGCCTTGGCCCTCGATTTTGATGACCCGGCCGACTATCGCGGAGTCGCCAGCGAAACGTTCCTGCCATAGCGAGTGACTGAGAATGACGTAGCGGTCTCTGCCTGCGGCATCTTCACCGGGATGAAACCCGCGACCAAGTTCGGGCGTTGCACCGAGCACGGAAAATAGTTCGGCAGAAACCAAAGTGGCGGTCAAGCGTACGGGTTCGCCAATGCCGGTCAGGTTGAACTCGTGGCCTTCGGCATAGGTGGCGACGTCCATGGTGCGAATCTGCTCGCGCATGGCCACGAAAGCGCCACGGGGATACGAAGCCCTAACGCTCACAAGCTGGTCGGGTTGGGCGTACGGGAGGGGCCGAAACAGAATTCCGTTAACCAGACTGAAAATGGCGCTGTTGGCGCCGATTCCGAGGGCGAGAGTGAGAACGGCGACGGAGGTGAATCCCGGATTCTTTCGCAAGACTCTTAGGCCGAATCGAACTTCCTGGAATAGTGTGTTCATCGTCTCTCTACAGGAAAAGGTAACAAGCGAGCAGCGTAGTCAATACTGTCAGGACCAGCACGGCGGAGACCAAGAGAAATGGGCCGGTGGAAGTGGATAGCAGGACTATCATGGTTTTTACTCCTCGCGAAGCGCGGTCATCGGATCGACAGAGACGGCCTTGCGCGCAGGAATCACACAAGCCACCGCGGCTACGCCGATTACCAAGAGTGCGACGCCGGGAACCATCAGCGGATGCACCGATCCGTTTTCAACCCAACGTGTGACAAAGCGGCTTAGAGAAAGGCTGAGCGCCGCACCTAGAACCAATCCGAGGCCAACGCTGGTTGCGGCGGAAAGCGCGACGAGCCGCAAGACATCGGCGCGACGCGCGCCAAAGGCCATGCGGATACCAAACTCACCGGTGCGCTGAGCGACGCC
>Ga0247661_1000038_pt1 | contig 24272 bp, 40 predicted proteins | sample CNK02_metaG_FD_182799 | JGI IMG/M metagenome (GOLD analysis project Ga0247661, IMG submission 182799) | Soil microbial communities from Purdue University Martell Research Forest, Indiana, United States - CNK02 | ecosystem: Environmental > Terrestrial > Soil > Temperate forest > Bulk soil...
CTGTATCGCCAAGAACGCCACGGCCCCCGGGGTCAGTATACCGGCATCACGAAATAAAATTGTCGACCAAACCAGGCTGGCCAAGACAACGGTCGACCGGTGTTTGAGTCAGATAATCAAAAGAGGGTATTTGGTGAGGGCTAAGCCGTCCGACCATATTAAGCCGTCTGAATATCTTATAAACGTGAAGAAATTTATTATTTAACATGGGGACTAAAATGAGTAGAGAGAAAGATTTAGAAGGGTATGCCGGCGCAATAATTTTTATGGCATTGTCGGAAATTTTTTCCAAGAAGTCAGTTAGTGTTTTACAAGATAGTGAAAGTTTCACAGAGTTATCGAAAGTGGAAAAAGAGAAAGTACAGGATATTATCGTATCTGCATGCGCTGGGTTGGGGCTTAAATTTTCGAAGATAGCCGTGTCCATAAAGGACGATAAGTGCAAAGATATTTAATGTCGTTGATCATGCACGCTCCCGGGCGTAAAATGACCTGAACGTCTAAAAGAAAATGGGCCACCAAAGCGACCCATAACCTGAATTTTGAACAATTGCAGGTTACAATTCTTTTGGACAAAAAGCAAGGGGGATAACCGAACTTTTTGTCGGACTCCTTCCTTGGTGGAACGTTACCTAACCAATTAAGGAAGCCATGATGGCCACAATCCCAACCAATTCAACCGATCTATTTAAGCTATTCGACCAATTAAATGCCCAATCCTATCACATAAATCCCCTTTATATTGACATGACCGGATCCCAAAATGCCGGTTTTCTTTTGACCCAACTGATCTTTTTATCGCGAAGTTTTAACCATGATCAATTTTATAGAACTGATCAGCAGTTGAGAGATGCGTATAGATTTGGTTCCAAAGAGCTTATCAATGCCCGCAAAACCCTTATGTCCCTAGGCGTTGTTGAAGCTGTTCGAAAGGGTAACCCCCCCAAATGGCACTATCGAATAGTGATCGAAAAGATCATCGAATTATCTCTAAAAATGCCCCTTTGTGGCCCTAAAAACCCCTCGGAACCCACGTCCCATATGGAACTCGCCGAAACGGCGACTTTAAACTCGCCGAAACGGCGACATTGTACTCGCCGAAACGGCGACACTAATAATAAATTAAATAATGATTTAGATAATAAAAAAGAAAGTAAAAAGAAAAATGCCGCTGCGCTGCGACCAAAGGTCGCGGTTTCTTTGGTTGAAGAAATTTTCGAATATTGGCAAAAGGCAACCAATCACCCCAAGGCCCGGTTGGATGCAAACCGTACCCGATTCATTACGAAGGCATTGGCGAGTTACACGGTCGAGGATGCCAAGAAAGCAATTGATGGATGTGCCGGCTGTCAATGGCACCGCGAGAATAACCACGACGGGATTGGCCTGATCTTTCGGAATGCCGACAAGATTGAGTTTTTCATAGCCAAGGCAGATGCGCCCACAGGAACCAAGAGCGTGAATCAAGAGGTGCAGGAATACATAAAAAATACCCCCAAAGCCCACAAAACCGCAGAGGAGACAAAGGCCGAGTTAATGAAATCAGTGCCACCCCAAACAGCAACGGTATCGCAAGAACGCGTGACAGGCACCGTCAAAGACCTGAAAGAAGTTTTACGGAATGAAATTTTGAAATCAAACATGGAGAGATCGAATGTACGAAGTCACAGCGGGCGAGTTGTCCCAACGGTTGAACAACGAAATCGAGACAGTGGTCAGGAATTTATTACCCCAGGGCGTGCGCAAGCATAATGATTGGTGGGCTGGGTCAGTTCGCGGTGAGGCAGGGGAGTCGTTACGCGTATGTCTCGATGGCTCCAAAAGGGGGATATGGGGAGACTTTGCGACTGGGGATGGCGGAGACCTAATTGATCTATGGGCCTCTGTACGCTCTGTAACGCTCCGTGAGGCGATAAAAGAGGTTCGGGAGTACTTGGGTATATCCTCGACCAAAATCGAACGTCCTGAGCGATCTGAGTGGGTCAGACCGGTATTGAATAATGGCGTCACGTACTGCGATGCCGATTACCTCTCCAAAGAAAGGGGGATTGCTTACTCAATACTGGCCCAGTATCGGGTTAGTTGTGCCGGTAATGAGATCGTGTTCCCGTATTTCCGCGATGGCGAATTGATCTTGATCAAATACCTGTCGCTGACCCGGGACGAACGTGGCAAAAAGAAAATGCGCGTCTCCCCTGGTGCCGAACCGATCCTTTTTGGGTGGCAAGCAGCTGATCCGAATACACGCCGTCTTGCCATAACCGAGGGTGAAATCGATGCGCTGACCTTACACCAATATGACCTTGGGATGGTATGTCTTTCCGTTCCTTTTGGGGGTGGGGCCAAAAAACAAGACGGATGGATCGAACAAGAATTCGAACGGCTGGCAATCTTTGACGAAATCTATGTTTGCATGGACGATGACGAGGAAGGCCGGGCAGCAGCAGCCGTGATCATCGAGCGATTGGGCAAACACCGATGTCGAAACGTCAAATTGCCATACAAGGACGCCAATGAATGCCTCAAGAATGGCGTGACACGCGATCAAATGATTGCTTGTTTTGATAACGCGGTGATCATCGACCCGAAACAGTTGCAAAGGATTAGAGCATATGAAAATGACACTATCCGGGTTCTGTTGCCTGACCCGACTGCCTTTTTGGGTTATACAACGCCGTGGGAAAAACATCACCGCCGTTTATTTTTGCGCCCAGACGAGTTGTCGTTGTGGACAGGGATTAATGGCCACGGGAAAAGTCAGATTTTGGGGCACGTCCTCTTGGATTGCATCAGCCAGGGTGCCAAGGTGTGCATTGCGTCATTGGAAATCAAACCGCACCGGTTACTTGGCCGGATGGTTCGCCAAGCTGCCGGAATGCGGGAACCGTCACGCGAATACATCAAATCAATATTCGATCATTACTACAATGCGATTTGGATATTCGAATGCGTTGGCACCACTGACCCCAAGACCCTGATCGAGGTATTCAAGCATGGTCGGCAACGGTACGGGATAGACGTTTTTGTGATCGATTCCCTTATGAAATGTGGCTTTGCAGAGGATGATTACAACGGCCAAAAGAAATTTATCGACCAACTTTGTGCCTTCAAAAATGACTACAACTGTCACGTGCATTTGGTCGTTCACCCAAGGAAGCCAGCAGATGAATCGAATGTGCCGGGTAAACTGGACATGAAAGGATCGGGCGCGGTAAGTGATTTGGCTGACAATTGTTTCACGGTCTGGCGTAACAAGAAGAAAGAGGATTTAATATCTCGATTGATGGCTGACGGGCAGTGCGTCCCGGATGAACTGGCATCTTCCCATGACTGCCTTTTGCGTTGCGACAAACAGCGTAACGGAGAATGGGAAGGACAAATCCCGTTGTGGTTCGATCGGGAATCGTTACAATATCTTGGATGGTCAAAAGAACGACCCAAGCAGATGGTGAAATAGGGATTGATTATATTTGTGTAATGACATATGATATACAAAACAAGAGGTAAATCATATGTCATACAAGCCAACGTGCCAAAAACACGTATTTTACAAACAAGTATTTCAATTGCGATTGGACGAGGAAATGCACAAACGGCTTCAGTTCATTTCCAAAGAACGTAGGGTGTCGATGTCCGAGTATATGCGCGGGTTACTCAACGAACACATGGAAAAAGACGCCGAAGCCGTCGCAATTCTGACCAAGTTAGTCAAAGAAGGGGAAGCGAGTGAAGAAGTTTGACGAAATGACCGAACACGAAAAGATGCAGAAAGTGTTTAGTCATGCCCAAGCGTATGCCCAGGGTGCAATCGATAACGCGATGAATTTTGCCCAGGGTGATCGCGAGGTTTTAGAACAAATGTCCGCGTGGATTGAGTTCAACGAACAGATGTGCCGGTACACTATCGAGCGCATGGACAGTGAATTTGACCGGGACCTATTGGGCAATTACGGCATCCATGTTTATTCCGAAAGAGCGAGACACAACAACAGCCCCAGATAACCCAAATCAGGAACGTTTATGGCGTTTGGATACATTGCGATTGTCGTTCTCTTTGTGTTCAATGTCTGGCTCATTTGGGATCGGATCCGTAAACTGCCGTGAGCGCGTATGATGACGATGGGTCAAATCCACCTGCACGTTTACACCTACGTTTTCATCGTTTGAAGACGATAGGTTATCATCGTCATGATGGGGTCGATGCTCTAGGATATTTTGTACGACTACGGGCGTTGTATCTTTGGCAATTGCGATTGCACCTGATAACAGAACTACCCCCACCCCCACCAATGGTGGCATGAATATACCCCCAATACAAAAACCCACCCCACTAACTATACAGGCCCAGAATGCCGCATCTTTTTTTTGTTCGGCGGTTAAATTAATTTTCATTATCATATCCCCCGGTTTGCTGATTGGCGATCTTAGTATAGATTGAAAGAGACCATCCGATTTTGGTTTGCTCCTAATCCCACGATTGGGTGGTTCCGATTTGCTTAAAGGCATGATACGATTCAAATGTCACCGCCTTCGTGTATCTCCATGATACCGTTTTCCCAAGCGTTACGAGGGCGTTGATACCATCGTGTATATCAACGTTTTATTCTGTTTTTACCTGTGATAAACTCCCCCCTGCTTGGGAATAAATGGAGTTAATCATGGAAAAAAAAGAAGTTTTGTCGTTCAATCGGCAAATGTCACGTATCTATAGCTTGGTTATTTTAAATGTCATGGTCTTTATTGGCGCATTGATATTAAATTACTACTGCCTCAACAATAATAAATTCCTTTACACCGGTCTCGCCCTAAACCTCATTGCACTGATTCTTTTCAAACCTTGGACACTTATGCGCCAGGTTAGGGAATTGTTTGCGTGTAAAAGAATGCTCGAAGATATAACGAAAACAAAGGTAGGTAAAAATTATGTTTAGTTGGTTAAGGGAACGGCTCCCATCCGTTATGGACGAGCTGGATAAATTCACCAGGGCAGAGGAAGTTCTCAACGACCGCGGGGTCATGCCTCCCGTCGTGCCAAATCGCATGCAATGCGCCCCAAACCCTATGGACATGCTGGAAGCCTTTAATACCGGCATGGATTTGGGTGCCTCTATCACTGAAAATGCACCCCGTCCTGAAACCCAAACGATGGATCAGTTCGTTGATTCAATGGGTGCCAGCCTATTCATGGTATCTGCGCAGCTTTGGAAAGACACCAAGAATCTCAGACATTGCATGGATGAGCAAGATGTAAAGCATGAGGCGGAGATGAAAGAATACATCGAAAAGGTCAAAGAGGTTGCCGACGAAACCCCACCACCTTATCCCGTATTCAAAAAAGGCTCTTACGAATATGCGCAAGATTACAATCATTGCTGCAATGAGCGTCACAGAAAAGGTATGTGCGTGATTACTTGCTGGGAATATGACGCCATTGTCGCCCAAGGCATGAATCCGTACCTACCCGGCGGATTAGCTAACGTCGAAAATAGCGTTTTGTGTCCAAATGGCCATAAGAATAACAAGCAGGGTTACGGCGCACACGGTGGCAGACCAGGATGTGACGGTGGTGGCGGAGGTGACGGAAACGGAGTCGATCACGGCCCATCCGGTAGTGGCGGAGGCGGTGGCGGAGGTGGTGGCGATTTAATGAACATTACAATTGATTGCGGTGGGGGTCATTGGGAGTCCAACGGTGATGGTACCCAAAGCTGCAAAATGCCATAACGAAAATATAAACAAAAGGAGATCATAAAAATGATGAATAACCCCGATGATACAGAGCTGGCACGTTTGCGCGAGCGCGTACAGCGATTAGAACAACAATTAGCCGAGCAAGCACGTGAAGAGCAAAACACGCCACAAGTTCCGCCCCCAGCGAATCCCGAAGAGCCGGGCATGGGCAGACGTGCGATGAATTTTATGTATAACGTCGGAAACCGCCATGCGGCAATCCGAAATTTCGGGTGGGCGATGGTCGACGGCGTAAAGGCTGCCGGATATATTGCGGGTTGTGCTGCATCTGCGGCCCGGGCTACCCCCGCGATGTTGGCCAAGGCAAAGGCGGCTTACGCGGCGGCGGCGGCTCTTGCTGCGGCTAACCCAATAGGTGCTGGTGTCGTGGGTGTTGTGGCCCTTGCTGCTGCGGAAAAGGCGACACGTTACACCGATGAAGACGGTAATACCCGGCACAGTTGCGCAATAATGTAATGACAACGCCCACACATCTTGATATAATCAGACCATGAACATGGAAAAATGTGTGGGCAATATGAATAACACCGAATACGAACGATTGTTGGCGCGTATCAATAACCAACAGGCGCATATAACAGCGATACATGAGACATTGCACGCACTTAATCGTACAAGCCGGATGCAGTCGACCGCATTATTGGTTTTGGCTATTGCGGTGGCAATTATGAGCTTTTCAAAATATTTTTATGGTTGACATTCCCGTAAATTGGGTGGTACTATTCGGTTAGCTTGATAATTAAAAGAATATGCACCAATTTAAAACAAGGGATGTTAACGGGTGGCCTCTATACGGGGCCAAATTTGCACCAAGGAAAGGGAAACAAAAATGGCCAATGGAGTCAATAAAGTAATCATTGTCGGCAATATGGGCGCTGACCCAGAATTAAAACATTTCACTAATGGGAGTTCAATAACCACAATTCGCGTGGCGACCTCTGAATCGTGGAAAGATAAAACCACAGGCGAGAAACAAGAGCGCACAGAATGGCACCGGATCGTATTTCACGCAAAACTTGCGGAGATTGCAGCCCAGTATCTCCGCAAAGGCTCCAAGGTATATGTCGAGGGCAGTATCAAAACCCAGAAGTGGAAAGACAAAGACAGCGGTCAAGACAGATACATGACCGAGATTGTCGCCCAGAATCTCCAAATGCTGGACGGTAAAACCGATTCTGAAAAACCAGTAGCAAATCAGGAACAAACAAGATCATCATCACCAAAGGCGTCAGATAATGATGATGATGAATTGCCATTCTGATCATGATGTGCCACACTAAATATGTCGTGGCTAGTCCCCACGGCATACTCCTTAGTTAGGTTAGTGATGATACGTTCCTGCAATGCCTAAACGCCGGTTGGTGTGCCCACTTCCCGGCGTTGACGGTTCAATCATCAAATAAATCGAACCCAATCCAAATATACGCGCAGATTAACCACATTGGGATATACATTTTGTTACCCCCCGTACTTCATCATGTCATCACAATAACCGGGTGTAAGGTCAATATCCCCCAGTTTGCGCCGTATTTCTTGGCGAACCGTGTAGCCCGATCCGTTGTGCATTTTCCAATCATCGATTGATTCGGCGTGTTGTGCCGTATCCCAGTAATGGCGAACGAATTCAAAAGCCTTGGTGTAAACTTCTTCACTTATCGTACGATCTGCAAACACATATTTTGATTGCGGAATGTCTCCGCGCGAGTTCGAATTGTGGTAAAGGTCTTCCATTCCATCAAAATGACCATACTGGTATTTCCGGATAACTGAATTTACTGCATCATATGTTGGGCCATCAACCCATTTTGCGGTTACCGAATCCCCGCCACTGTATCCGTGGGACGTCACGGAGAATTTAACCCCGGGGAATAACTGCTTTAACTCTTTGCGTATCATTTGTGCTGCTCTTGCGTGTTCGCTTTTCATTGTTCGTTTCCTTTGTTATTTATTTTACTGGCTTATCTTCTGTTGTTTATAATAATTTCTACTACATTTTCGCGATCTACCGTGTCACCCTCGAACGGTGTTTTTGCTTCTAACAGATATTGTGCAAGAGCTTCCAATACCTCAACTTGCGTGGCGTTCATGCTGTAAAGCCCTTTTGGGCCATAAAAACTAAGCATGTAATGTACAAATGTCGTTATTTCTTTGTTCGTGTGTCGGCGTTGCGATAATTTTACTGCCATTTCGTTGTTCATTTGGTTACCCTCGTTGTTCGTAATTGATGTTTTTATGTTCTTATTGTAATGACATGTCAATTACATGTCAATACCTTTGATCAATTATTTTTGCATTGCCCCCACTAACTAAATGACTTATGATGTTGGTATGTACATGGAATGTGGACGATAATATATGAATGTAATTACACGCTGCCCACTATGCCGGGGCACTAAAAAGATGGTCGGCATGGGAATGACCGAAAGGGAATGTGAGAGATGTGCCGGCAAAGGTACCGTTGCGGTCGAAGTCAAACCCGAATTAATCCAAGCACTCAAAGAAGAAGAAAAGATTGTTGAACCAATCAAGGATGATGTGAAACATGAGCGAGAAACCGAAGCCAAAACGGTCGCCGAAACCAAGCGCAAATACGTTAGAAAAGCCAAAGAAGAAGAAGCGCCCGATGGCGTGTGCAATGTCGCTTGATGATGCGACACCTAAAGATTTAAAACACGATTGGCGCAACCCAATCTATCGCCCTGAAATGTGCCAGGAAATACAGGAGTGGTACAAAGATGGTGTGTCGGACGCAGAGATTTGCGTCAAGTTAGATATATCCCGCGCAACCCTGTATAGATGGGAAAACGAACGCCCTGAATTCGCAAAAGCTCTAGAACACGGACGCAGTGCGTCAATGGCGCATTGGCAGATATTGGGTCATGACGCGTGCAAGGGTGAGCGCAAAATATCCGAAAAAATTTGGATGTTGAACATGAAGAATCGTTTTAATTGGCGCGAAAAGGTCGAATTAGAAGATTGCGACCACTTCGGTTTAAATCGTACCGTCAAAGAATTACAGAATTTGATCGCGCTACATAAGAAATTCGAACGGGATTACTAGAAGTCAGTTATTTAAATATTATATCCGATAATATTCCTTATCAGATATGAGAATGTTAATCGAACAACTGAGCTATTCCAAAGTCGTGCAATGTGTCGTAAAAATCCTCTCTAAGAGATTGCGTTGCGTAATGATCACCTTCTTTACATGCTCTGATTATTCTTTCCCGCCACTCGTAAATAAAGTCATACATTTTTGCGTGCGCAACAATAACCTGCGCTTCCTTTTCATTAATACCCTTAAATATTATGTCCATTAAATCACCCCTTAACGCACAACACTTGTTTTAATATATGAACCACGTCAACCAAATCTCTTTGATTCTCCATCACAACGTCAATGTCTTTGTATGCCCCCGGTATTTCATCTAATACGTGTTCATCCTTACGACATTCCACGCCCTTTGTCTGGGCAATCAAATCATCGACGGTAAACTTTTTCTTTGCTTGATTGCGTCCCATCGCACGCCCGGCCCCATGACTGCATGAGTGGTACGAATCATAATTACCCTTACCGCGCACGATATACGAACGCTGGCCCATCGATCCGGGAATGATACCCAAATCATCCTTGCGTGCCCTGATTGCGCCCTTGCGTGTGACCCACACATTCTTACCAAAGTGATGTTCACGTTTAACGTAATTGTGATGGCAATTAATGGCTTCATTGATGATATTAAATTGTGCCGGCACATACTTTTTTAGAACCATAACAACGTCGCACATCATTGCTTGCCTATTGTGATAGGCGTATTGCTGCGCCCATTCGACGGCGTCAACATAATCACCGTGGTGCGCGGTTCCATCGGGGAAATATGCAAGGTCTTGATCGGGCAACGTAATAAAAAACCTTTCCATATCTTGTTTGGCCAGTTCAATAAAGTAAGTTCCAATCATGTGACCAATGCCCCGACTGCCAGAATGTAACATTACCCAAACATTTTGTGATTCGTCCAAGCATAATTCAACGAAATGATTGCCCCCGCCCAATGTGCCCATTTGATGGATTGCCTTGTCCAAACCGTAAGTGATGTGTCGGCCACTCTTCAATATGCCGTGACGCCTCAACATGTCTTCAAGGTCAATCATCATTTGGCGATATGAGCGAACTGTATTATCGTAACGCGCGTCTTGCATATGTTCTTGCAACACTTCCCGTTCAATCGCTGACCGAATTGCCCCCAAATCATCGGGCAAATCAGAGGCAGTCAACGACAATTTAACGGCCAACATGCCACAACCAATATCAACCCCCACGGCTGCCGGTATAATGGCCCTATCTGTGGCTATGACGCTGCCAATCGTTGCGCCGACCCCCATGTGAACGTCGGGCATTGCAACCACACCGTGGTGATGTATGAACGGCAAGCGGGCAATGTTCTTTAATTGTGATAACGCACTGTCTTCTATGTTTTTCGTCCATATCTTGATGGGGTGTGCGCCCTCTTCCTTGATTACTTGCTGGTACATTCTTTTTCCTTTGGTTGGAACTCTTGAAACAAACCCAATGTTCCGCCCAACTCAACAATTAATGCCGATAACTTCGTCGCTGCTGCCACTCTCTGCATGATTTCGTCACGCCGGTCGGGGTATCTCTCTAATGCGGTTTGTATGTTCTGTATTTGTTCAGGTGTCATTGTTCATCCTCTCCAAGGTCTGGCAAATCTCCCCACGTGTTCCAGTAAGGTTACCCGACACCGTATACCCGTGGTTAATATAATCGTTTACACGCTCGCTTAATCGCTTGGTGTCTATCTCGCGGAACCAGTTGTTGCGGACTCCAGAACAGACAACCACGTAAGGTTTCGAATAGGTTGTTTCGTATGATTCGCCACACCCACAAAGGAAGAGTGCCGGCACAATCATTAATTGTCGTGTCCATTCCATCGACATATCCCTTTTATATGTACGAATTACTGCGGTTTGTCGACATGTTCCCACATTAATTCGTCAAACTTTTCGATAATCTCTTGTATCTCGTCATATCCATCGCTACTACAATTGTAACCCTTAAGATACGCGCCAAACTCTGCTATGAATTTCTCTAACGACTGAACTCTGTCCATAATTAAAACCAATCCTCCAATGCTACCGTGGGGTCTTCCTGAATAACCTTAAACACTTCACAATCCAAACCCAATTCAAATATTTGGGTGGCCATAACTTCGTTGCCCGATTTCAACATATTGAACAACTCTTTAATGAATGACGCCATTTGATCGGCCTCGTGGACTGTGTAACTCTTCATTCGACCGCCTCGTATGTCTCTGCGAATATATCCGGCTTGCATGGGTAAAACTCGCCCTTGATGCCCTTAATCAGCCAGTCACCAACCTCGCAAGTCATGACGCCCTCTAAAGTTTTAACCATCAAATCAAAAAGCATGCCATCCTCGTTGCAGCAACCATAATAATATTCGTCACCTAGCACAGTTCGCGCGTGTTGACCATCCAATGTTTCGCCGTTCCATTGGGCAGCCTCAATTATTAACGGACGTTTACGGTATTGTTTCATGTTCTCACCTTATTGTTGACGCCAACAAATTGGTAACCATTTTCCTGACGTCGGGGATATGGTCATGCCGACTCCTGCGGGGTGGTTTGTTCTTCATCCAACGGATAATGCTTGCTTAACCATTTTGCAGCATAATCATCTAACTCCTTTAGCATCTCAACAAATTCATTAGACTCATCCCCATAACCTCGCAAGTAATCTGCAATACAAAGCTGCGCAAGTGCATATAATTTCATCTGCTTGAACTTGGCAGACATGTTTTTATACAATTTTCTCTCCTAAATCTATATCCGATAATGTCTGTTATTAGATACAGAGCACTTCAACCGTTATTGCATCGGGGTAATAATCATCATCGCTAGGTATGTGATAATCAGTACCGGTGTTTATTGAATCCACTTTCTCGATATGTGGGTCTGGATATAATACGTTGTGTCCTCTAATGGTGGGGAACAACTTTAACACAACCATATCCGGCGGATACTTCCGCAGCTCTTCGATAAGTTCATTTACGGTCATTCCTCTAACCCCTCCGTATATGCATGACCGTCCACAATCACATCGCTTGGAACCAAAACAGTACATTTATAATATTTTGATACCCCCACATTCTCCATTGTATGTCTGATACGATAATGACCAGGTTCACGTTTTCCAGCTATCCATATATTAACAACTTGATTTTGAGGATATTCACGAAGTTTTTCGATAAGTTCAGATACGGTCACGACAAACTCCTTGAAATTTAACCATGTGAACGTGATGCCCTCTTTTTAGAAGCTGCTCGCACACAAATCTCGCTTCCGCTTCATATTCGTATTTATGGTCTTTTAATATATCTTTTCTAAATTCTTCATTGAGCTGCGTTATATATATTGTCCATAATGACAGGGCTTCACATTCGGCGCATGGTTCTTCGATAAGTTCAGCGACTGTCATATAAAGCCCCGCGTACAACATTTTGAGCAATGAGATATATTTAGGGGCGGTGGTGGATTTTTTGGAAACGTATACTTAACCATTGGTTGTACAAGTCCTTTTTCGGTATAAAACAATGGCCCCGCTAACTCATAACCATCGTTCAATAATTCAGATACCTTTTCTTCGACTGCCCCAGCCCTGGGGTGAGAAATTATTATAAATTTAGCGACGGTCATTGATTACCCCGCCAACAATAAACTTGTGGTATAAAATGTTACGCAACAAGTAACGAATGTGGTCAGAATTCCCAATAAACTGATACCGCAAACCGTTCCGTTTGATAACACGTGCCTATGGTTGATCACATAAGCCGTAGTCCACCCGAAAGATACGCAACAAAGTCCAAAACATATTAATCTAAACATTACTTTTTCCTCGCAAACTCTTCAGAGTACAATTTAAATAATGGCCACAGATCGGTTGCAGCATAATGGGGTAACTCTACGCAAATTCCCAAACGTTCGTTCGTCACTATGATCCCACAATCTCGCGAGTAAAGAGTAAAGTCGCCATTTTTCCCATGCAATACAACCCCTATTTCTTTTTGAAGTTCCTTCCATTTCTTTTCGGGCATGATCATTGGTTGAATGTATCGGTATGTCGCCCCTTCAACCGAAATAATGGTGCCGGCCAATTTGTACCCTTGCGCCAACTTTTCATTAATCTCTTTACGGAACGGTGCGCCGTCTGCGTGTTTAACCCAAATGTATCTATCCATTACTGCCTCCTATCAAGCGCACAAAGGCCGGATTCGAACCGGCAACCAAAGATTATGGGTCGATTGCTTTGCCATAATTAAGCTACTTTGTGCATGTGTTAACTTTCTTTTCTTTTTCCATGATCTCTAACATTTTCCACGAGTTAAGAGCAGCAGCCAATCCAATAACAATGTGTTGCATATCAAGTTTCTCAGAAATTGTGACGCGAACCCCTTTTGGCCCTTCTATAGTCGCGAAGTCGCCCGGTGCATAATCTATCTTTAAACCCATATATCTAACGCAAACCGCCATATTTTTTGGGTAAAGTTCCACAAACGGATACGCGTATCCCTCGCTTTGCTTATACACATGGATCGTTCTGTCTAAGATGTCATCAATGAAATCACCCAAATGCGCTGCGTCTTCATTGAATTCTTTTTTAAGCGCTTCATTACAACTTTTTTTAATTGCTTCGGCTTGTCCTTTGGTCACTTCAACTGGTTTTGTATGATTGTCGTCAAATCGCATTGTTGGCTCCTGCTCTACTTCCGTTTTTCCTTTCACCCATTCGTTAACCTCTTCACGAATCCATCGCACGGAACGTTTACCTATCTTTATTGGCTTTGGAAACTGGTTGCTTTCCACCAACTGATAGACCTTTGATCCCGAAACCTTGGTAAGCTGCTTAATGTCGTGTAACTTTAAAAACTTGTTCTTCATCCATGTTCCTTAGTCTCTTTAATGTTTCGTATCCTCTTTGACAGAATCCAGCAATATTTTAAACGCGTTAACCATATTTTCTTTGTTTGCCTTCATATGTTCTGGCCTAGCAAGAAGACCGTGTGATAACTCAGACACTACATATGCCAGCAACGTTGCAATCACGACATGCCCCGACATTTCTTGTTTACGTTCCAGATGGCAAGCAAATGTGGTGTGCAACGCGTTCATCAATTCATCATCAATCATTGGTTAATAACTTCCTTTGTTCATCAACGAGCTTTAAATGACCGGCGATGGCTTCCTCTTTTGTGCAATATCGTTCTTGCTCTCCACTAGATTCGCCACCGAATACCATTGATTCCCACAATATGGGTCGGGATTCGTCAGAAAATCCATGATTGTGATCCAGTCCAAGGAACACGGTAGACACATATACGTCAGGATTTGTTTTAAGCATTGTGCGGGATAAAATCCGCTGCAAGATGGTCGATCTTTCTTCCATCCATGTGCCCCATACCATCAGGTCGTTGCACGCGACGGGATTACCCTCATTGTCGAGGATATATTTTTTGGTCATTGCGCATATCTCCATGTACATTGGCCGGATTCGAAATCGTCAATCATCGAATTACTCTTTTATATAAAAATTTGTGAAAATTCCCTTTATTCCAGGAAATTGATCGCGATAGTAAAATAGCCAGCACAAAAAATGTATGAAAAAGAAATAGCCAACCATCATAAGCACCATGAACGTTACTACCGCGACTATCATTGGTTAGTCAGAGCATTTTGGACAGGTAAACAGATATTTTCCGCGTGCAACCTCTTCAACTTCGTCAAAATCTTGATGGGTTATAACGGCCTGTAACACATAGCCCTCAAATTGAATGAGTGGCCCATGGGGTTCATACCCTTTCCCGATATACTTATTAACGGCATATTGAAGGTCATTTGGGGTAGTGTCTTTTAGTATTACGTATTTGTCTTTCATTTGTTATATCTCCATTCCAAGAAGTGATTTGCATATCATATGTCATTACACCTAAACAATCAATCGTCATTGATATATCATGAAAGGTGTGCCGGCCAAAAAGGGAATTTTCGTGGCAAAATATATCCCCGTTCGATGCAGTGAAATATTGAAAGCAGTCAATGCCCCGTATGTCTGTTGTGACGCCTGTCATGACCAGGAAAGCGGTGAACACGGAAAAAGCACCATCACGTACATTGGGAAATATGCAAGCCGACTTTGTTGTTATGCGGTATATTATCTACATCACGAAGCGGAAATCGAAGGATTGATTGACGATTATGTCTTCCCCGGCAAGAAATGACGAAGTAGAAGAGTTAAAGGCCGAATTATTGGGGTCATTTTTGCTCTTTGTGCAGACATTTTTCCCATTGGTGACCGGAAAACCGTTCATTATCTCCAATCCCCCGGGTCGCGAGTCTCATTTCATCACAATTGCCAAGGAACTGACGCTTGTTTTTAGGATGCAGTGCAACGCATTAAGCATTCAAGTGCCCCCCGGATCGGGCAAATCTACCCTTTTGTCCATGTTTGTGGCTTGGACGATGGCAAAGTTCCAGAATTCCCAATATCTATACATCAGTTATTCGCATGAGTTGGCCAGTAAGCACACGGCGTTTATCAAACAAATAATTGAGTGCCGGCAATATAAAGAGCTTTTCGGTATCAAAGTACGGTCAGATTCCCGGGCAAAAGACTTCTTTCAGACAGAACAGGGCGCGTCGGTCAAGGCGTTTGGTTCCAGCGGGTCAATCACGGGTCAGGATGCCGGTTTGCCCCATTCAGAACATTTTACAGGTTGCGTAATCATGGATGACTGTCACAAGCCCGGTGAAGTCCATTCAGATACCGTTCGTCAGTCGGTGATACAGAATTACCGAGAAACCATTTTGCAGCGTCCACGTGCCCCCAACGTCGCCATGATATACATCGGGCAGCGGTTGCACGAAGATGATTTGCCGGCATATCTCTTATCTGGAAAAGATGTGCGGGTATGGAAACCGGTCGTATTAAAGGCGCTCGATGAGGCTGGTAACGCGTTATACCCCGAAGTTAACCCATTGTCCCAGTTACTCGAACAGCAAGAGAAAAACCCGTATGTGTTCGCCTCTCAATACCAACAGAACCCAATACCGGCGGGCGGTGCCCTCTTTAAACCCGAAAACTTTGTTTTGTTAGATGAAGAACCCGAAATATTGCTGACATTCATCACTGCCGATACCGCCGAGACCAATAAATCCTATAATGACGCTACGGCATTCTCGTTTTGGGGCCTGTATGAGATAGAAGAGATGGGCATTAAAACGGGTCAAACTGGCCTACACTCTTTAGATGCCGTAGAATTACGGATTGAACCCAAAGACCTACGCGCCGAATTTATGTCCTTTTATGGCGATTGCATGTTGCACAAAGTCAAACCGTTAATTGCAGCCATCGAAAAGAAGAGTACCGGCGTCACATTATGTAGTGTGTTACAAGATATGCGGGGGTTATCGATACGCGAGGTCAAGCGTACCAAGGCGTCGGGTTCCAAAACTGACCGTTACTTGGAGATGCAGCCCATCATTGCGTCAAAACTGGTATCCTTTACAAAAGGGGCGAAGCACACCGACACATTCATTAATCACATGATGAAGATAACGGCCAACGACACCCACCGACACGATGATTTATGCGACACGATGTATGATGCCATAAAACTAACTCTAATTGATAAGACCCTTAACATATCTCAAAACCAGGATGGTTCGCATATAGTTAAGTCAATGGCCCAAGAGATGAACAACCGATTTGCAGCAAGGACGCGAGCATATGGCAATCAAAACGGATGGCTCCACAGATAAGCGTTTAAAAAAGTTAAAAGAGTTAAACGAAAGTGGAAGCAAGTTAAATGAATTAAAGAAGAAGGTCGAAAATTCGTACCAGTATTGGCGTAAGAATTCCGAGCGGTTTAAAGAGTTCATGCGGTTCATTTTCGACACATCATTAACCAATGAAGACGTCGAGAAATTAAAAGCCCTCAAGAAACCGACACTCGAATTTAATGTGCTGGAATCGATTATATCGCGCCTACGCGGGGAGTTCGCCAAGCAAGAGCCGTCCATTATGGTCAGGGCAGCCGACGGTGTTCCCCTCGTTAAAATGACCGATGAATTCCTTGCCACGTCCAAGATGCTGGAAAATCACATGCGGGCCTCAATTCTGGACTCCGAAAACGAGGGATTGGCATACCGTGTGCATACCGACCAGTTGGGCGGGGGATTCTCCGTCATGAAGGTATTCAATGATTACATTAACGAGTTGTCATTTGATCAAAAGATTTATGTCCAGCGCGTTTTCGATCCGACCTTAACCTTTTTCGATCCAATGGCCCGTGAACCGCATAAAGGTGACGGAAATTATTGTGGTGAATTATTCCCTCGCACAAAAGAAGAATTCGAGGTTGAATTCGGTAAGGGAATGGCAGAGGAGATGCGATTTTGTCGCGATGTGGGGTCATTTAACTGGACATATCCCCAGCAACAGCAGGATGTTATTCTGGTTTGTGAGTTCTTCGAAAAGAAAAAGAAAAAGGTCAAAATCGTCAAAATCTCCACGGGCCACGTCGTTACCGAAAAGCATTACGAGGAACTGTTGGAGAGATGGGAAGCCAAGGGATTCATCGAGCAACCCCCAGTGATTGTGTCGGCCAGGGTGACCGAAATGGAAACCATTGTGCGGTATCGTTTCTGTGAAAACAAGATACTGTCGTATGACGAAACCGATTACAAATACCTGCCCCTTGTATTCGTGGACGGAAATTCCATCGACGTAAGTGATACCGTCACGGGTGCCTCTTGCCAGATGACGCGCCCATATCCCTACCACGCCAAGGGCATCCAACAATTAAAGAACTTTTGTGGCCAGACCGTGGGTGCGGAAGTTGAAAACATGGTGCAACATAAATTCAAGGTTGCCGTTGAATCCATCCCCGATGACTTTATGGAAGCTTACCGGAACGTACAACAAGCCGACACATTGATGTATCACGCGTTCTTGAAAGGCGATACAAATACCCCGCTTCCCCCTCCAATGGAAATTCAACGTACCCCAACCCCTCCCATTGTTGAAAATACGTTTATGGGTGCTGACAGAGTGACCCAGGCCATTTTAGGGGCATACGACAGCGTATTGGGCATTAACGATAAAGATGTGTCGGGTGTTGCGATCAGCAATGGCGCAATCCAGTCAGCAACAGCCAGCACACCATATTTGGTGAGTTACATCCAGGCACTGAACCGGGTGGCGGTCATTCTCTTGGATTTGATCCCCAAATATTATGTAACGCCCCGTTCCTTACCAATCATGACTCCCGACGGAAAGCGCAGTTATCAAATTATCAATAACGACGAAGATCCGAACAGCATCAAGATGGGTTATCAGCCTCAAGAGTTGGACGTCAAAGTCGAAGCCGGCGTCAATACCTCCATGCAAAAACAGGTCGCGTTAGACCAAATCATCCGCATGATGCAAGCCAGCCCATTGTTCGCCGAATTCATTAACACCGAGGGACTCGAAACCTTGATGGATAACCTCGATATTAGAGGAATCGACGAATTGAAAGTACGTGCCGGCAAGTTCATGCAAGCCATGAAGCAGCAACAAGAAGCCCAATCCCAGCAGCCAGACCCACAACAAGAGATGTTGAAAATGGCCATGGAAGTTGAGCAAGCCAAGGTTGAGCAGCAACGCGAGCGTGCCGAAGGTGAGTTGGCCGTCAGTTCTGCCAAGGTCGCCATCGAGCAGCAAAAGACCGAAGCCCAGGTCATGCAAATCATGAATGAAATCGAATTAAGCCAAGGCAAATTGCAGTTGGAAGGCGAAAAGGTAGCCAGCAAAGCCGCCCAAGATGCCGTCGAGTTCGCGTTACGGTTAAATCAGGAACACATCGATGCCAAGAGAGAAGAAAGAGAAGAAAAGTCCGAGTAATCCATTTTCCCAGCCATGGTTTGATTGGTCGACAATGGATTCGGTCGAGATACGCAAGGCCATTCGATTGGTGTGCATGATCCTACGTTCGAACGCGGTATCAGAAAGTCGGATAACCAAATTAATAAAAGACATGGGGTTCTTGCCAAAGGATTTTGTGGATGTATCGAAAGAAGGAAGAGGTTCGTAAAGAGCGCGTGTACAAAAATATGCGCAACGAGATTTTAGGAAGTCCGAAGGTAATTCGGTTGATGGATTTATGGAAAGTGCCGGCACAATTAATCAGGGAGTCAGATGATGGCCAAGTTAAGTTCGAAAGCAAGAAATAAGTTACCGAAATCGTCGTTTGCAGAGCCGAGCGATCGAAAATACCCAATTAATGACAAGAATCATGCCAAAAATGCCCTGGCCCGTGTTGCCCAGCAAGAAAATAAAGGCAACATATCCGCCAGCGCTGCCGATAAGGTCAAAGCGAAAGCCAGAAAGGTATTAAAAAAGGGTAAAAAATAATCAATCGTCCTTCTTTTTCCCCCAGGTATAGAACCCATACAAGTGAAGGGCAATTGTCGGTATGGTAAACAATGCCTGGGCGTAAAGATTCCGATGTAAGTTAATCCCAACCCAGTAGATGCAACAAACCGTATGGACAATAAAGTACCAGCGGTTTTTCTTTATCGACAGCCATGTCCCATATTTCCCCAGCAACTTTGCCGAGGCATCACATATTTCGCCAATCCAATTGATCTGTATGTTATGCGCGTACTCCTAAAATGACCAAAAACCTATCCAATATTTATTTTGGTGAAGGTCATTTTACCATTTGCGGTTATGTTATGGCAAAACTGACCATTTTGACCCACTTTTGCCATATAGACACTCAATAGTCATAAAAAACATCACGGCTAATGTAATTTTCTCACATTGTGACATTAGCTGTGATGTTTTGGGAAACCTCCTGACGGTACATAATTTTTGCACCGTCAGGGGTGGACATTTGTCAAAGAAACGAAACCTCATCAATTTTGTGCCGGGTTTCGTTTGTTAAATAAGTCATCGAACGAGCCTTGCGCGTTTCTATGGATATGCTAGGCTCAAATTGAGCATGGAAGGAATTTAGCACAGGACGTGCATTCTTAAAGACCCCCACCTCACTGTACCGGACAGCTAAACCGGGGCCGACACACTCTTTTGACAAGGAATGTCAAACGCATACTGCAAGCGATACGCAGGACACACCGTCGCGGGGAAATAGCGGATTTTATGGATGAAGTAACACAGGACGTGATGGCACCTGTAGAAGAGAAGATGCTTCCACAGAGCCAAGTAAATGACATAGTTAAGAGGGAAAAAGCGCAGGTTGCCGAGCGAGTACGGCGCGAAATGGAAGCCGAAATGGCGCAAAAGATGCAGCCCCAGCAAATGGGCGGCATGTCTCAAGGGCCAGACATGGATGCGATCAAGCAAGAGGTGTTAAATCACATCATGCAGAAAGCGCAAGAAATGGATGCCCAAGAGGAAAAGAAAGCGCAAGAAGCCCACGCCGCAAAGGAACGCGAGGATTTACAGAGAGCCGCGGATGATTTTTATCTGAAAATGGGTGCCGGCAAAGACAAGTACTCAGATTTTGAAGAAGTCATGCAGGATTTCGAACCACACGCCTTTCCAAGAGTCGCATTTTTGGCGGCAGAAAACGGATCGGACGGACAGCCACTGGACACAGCGGGCATCATGTACGAACTGGCCAGAAACCCAACAAAATTGACTCACCTTAACGATCTTGCGATGCATTCGCCGAAGATGGCAAAGAAAGAGATGGAAAAACTGTCTCAATCAATTGTCAAAAATCAGCAAGCAGTGCAAGGAAACGTCAGTCCACGTGAACCACTTCCACGCCTGAAATCAAGTTCTAGTGTCGGTGCGGACACGGGCGAGATGACGTTGCGTGATTACAAGAACGCGGATTGGCTGAGAGGCTAAACGTTACTCAACCTGTCTCACCTTGGTAAACGGATTTTACAAGGATGAAACACAATGAGTGTGCCAGCAAATATTCTTCAGCAGGTCATAACATATCAGTTAAGTGGCCTTGCATTTATGCAAAATTTAAATTGTTTTATTGGGACAGCTAACACAAAATTCAAGAACTTCAATCAGCTAGAGGCCCAACTTGGCTCGACGGTCTCCTTCGATCTTCCTCCAAGAATGACCACAACCAATTCTTTGGTTGCCTCATTCCAGCCGGCTGATCAACGCGTACAAAACTTGGTTGTTGATCAACAACAATCCGTTTCGTATGAGTTCACCGCCCAACAATTTATCTTCAACGTTAAAGACTATATGGAAAGATTTGGTAAGGCAGCCATCATCGAATTGGGTGCCCAAATCGAATCCAACGTTGCGTTAAATTGCGTAAGTAACACGTACAGGTTCTACGGCGACGGTGTGTCCCCAATCAATTCATACGGTCAATTGGCCAGTGCGTTGGCATTCTTCAGAAACTATGGCGCTATCGGAAGTAACGTGAAAGGTTATTTAAGTGATATTGCCGTGGCTGCCATCGTAAACAGCGGTCTGAACCAATTCGCCCTCGACCGAAACAACAAGATCGCCAATTCTTGGGAAGTCGGTATGTTCTCCAAATGTGACTGGTATCAATCCAACTTGTTACCCATTCACTATTCGGGAAATGTCGGCGTAAACGGAACAACCCTTACGGTAATCAGCACCACCCTTGATTCTCTAGGCGCTGTGACCAGCATTACATTTAGTGGTGCCGGCACATCCGATGCGAGTGCGGTGTTCTTATACGATAAGTTCCAGTTCCAAGATATTGCGAATTACACCAATTTGCGTTATCTGACCTTCGTCGGACATAAGGTATCTCAAAACCCTGTCCAATTCGCCGCGACTGCTGCTGCCGCATCCGATGGTTCCGGTCACGTTACCGTATCCATCACCCCCGCATTGCAGGTCAATTCAGTGAATACCCAGAACATAAACACCCCAATTGTGGCCGGTATGCAGGTTAAAGCATTACCAAGTCATCGTGCCGGGTTGATTTGTTCCGGTAATCCGCTGTTCTTGGCGATGCCCGCACTTCCTGATCAAACACCATTTCCTACCGGAAACGCATACGATTCCGATACCGGGGTGGCATTACGTCAGTATTACGGTGCGCAATTCGGGTTAAATGCCATGGGGATGGTTCACGATTGTATTTGGGGTTCGACTCTTGTCCCTGAAAACAGCATGGCGATCATTTTCCCGCTGTAATTCTCCAAAGGAACTTAGGGGGTTTTCCATGGCCCCCGCTTTTTTAACGGAATAAAAGGAAATTGAAATGAGTAGTGTACCAAATACCCCCGTCGTAAATGATGGCTTACTTTATGTAAACGGCTGTAATTTAAGTTGGGTCAGCACCACAGCCATTAGTGTGAGTGCCGGCCAAGTACGTGATTCCGGTAATATAAATGACATTGTTATCTCAAGTGCATGCAGCGTCAGCATTAGTTCAAGTGGTGTTGTGAATGCCTTGGATACCGGCACCATTGCCGCTTCCACCATGTACAATGTCTATGCCATTGGCGATTCCACTGGGTTTCGTACCAATGGTTGCCTACTGTCCTTAAGCGCTAGCCAACCCACCCTTCCTTTTGGGTACGACATGTATCGTCGTATTGGCGCAATTTCTATCGACAGCGGATCGCACGTTCGTCCCTTTATGCAAGTCGGTTCAGGAAATTCCCGCGAAATGTGGTACGATCCAGGCACCGGCCCAAGCACCAAGGGTGTGGTCATTCCTTCCAGTGGCACCGGCGGTTCAACCTCTTACGTGAACCTTGGATTGTTAATAAGTCTGGTTCCTCAATTGGCCGTTGATTGTATCCTTGACGTTGCGTTCACTCCTAACTCTGCCAACAACGTGCTTTACTTGGCACCTCCAACCATTGATAACGGAACCACGGCTTGCGTCGGCTCTATGGTCGCATTCTCTGGCGCCGCAACCGGAAGTGCGCAAGTGGGTGTTGTGCGTGTTCCCTGTTCGCTGCCTAATGCTACACAGATCGCCGCACTGACTATCTTAAGCAAGGTCACCATTCTTTATGCCACAAGCTCTGCAAGTGACGCAGTGGTGTTCTTGTTAAACGGGTATGTCGACCAATTGTAAGGGGTTGAAGAATGTCGTACACCGTTACGAAACTGATCAACAACGCGTTTTATACATCCGGTATTGTGGCGCGTGAGTTTCAAACGGTGTCCGGCACTCAATTCCAAGAAGGATTGGATTATCTAAATGAAATTTTGGGAGATACGAGGGTTGCCGATGACATGCTCTCGTATTTTACCAAATACACTTTTAATACGGTGGCGGGACAAGAGAAATACACAATCCCCGGTCTTATCGAAGTGGACAGTTTGACGTTTACCCTCGATACCATCCGTTACCAGATGAATGAAACCCAGCGTATCGAGTACTTCAGTACGCCCCGTGCAAACAACATCAGTTCGTTACCCCTTATGTACCATGTCGAGCGCCAATTAAATGGGGCCGATTTGTATATGTACTTTCTTCCAAACCAGGTCTATCCAATGGAATTGTGGGGTCTGTTTGGTTTAACGGCTGTGGCATTGAATACCGATTTATTACTCACCTACGACCAGTTTTACATCAATTACCTCAAATACATGTTAGCCCAACGTATCTGCGTCAATTACGATTATGATGTGTCGGCAAAATTAAGAGAGCAGGTTAAATATTACGAGGGCATCATATCCAAGCAGTCCCAGCAAATGGATCTCAAACTTCAGAAAATATCCACCCTCGTTTCTGGTCAGGCACTTAACTATGGACAAATTAACCTCGGGAAATCCTGGACTGTTCCCTAATCAACAATGGATTTAAATGAGCAAAAAGACCGGTTCCCAGCAAATCCCCATCAGTGTAGTGGGGTCAAGTGCCTTCGGACGATACTCGAAGATGTCGTCATCGCGCACGTACAACATGTACATGTCGGAATCCGGTGAAAACGATTCGGCGGAACGTTGGCTTATTCCCTTTCCTGGATACAGGGCCGTGTCGGAAATTCTGTCTTCGGGTTCTGGGCGTGGCATTTTTCGCAGTATCCGCGGCAATTTCATGCTGGCCGTTATTAACGCAAACGTTTATCGCATTAATCCAAGTCTTGGTTATATTTTAATTGGAACACTGGCCAGTAATACGGGCGAAGTGTTCATGGATGAGAACCTCAATAACCAGATTTGCATCGTTGATGGGGTAAATGCTTACATTTATAACCATGCGCTGGCTCCCAATCTGACCGTGCAGTCATTGTCCGGCACATTAATTCCCAATTACGTGGCGTACCACAATACATTCTTCCTCTTTGGGAATGGGAACACATCGGGTAATGGGGCGGCTTGGTACGCATACAGCTTTAGTACCGACACAACAATTGTGCAGGCCACTCAATTAGCGCTGCAAACCAAACCAGATTATGCCATCGCCGTGAAAAGGATTCCAAGCCAGTCAGCAAACGTATTGGTGT
>Ga0247661_1000040_pt1 | contig 23739 bp, 45 predicted proteins | sample CNK02_metaG_FD_182799 | JGI IMG/M metagenome (GOLD analysis project Ga0247661, IMG submission 182799) | Soil microbial communities from Purdue University Martell Research Forest, Indiana, United States - CNK02 | ecosystem: Environmental > Terrestrial > Soil > Temperate forest > Bulk soil...
CGCCCTTCAGCACGAGGAGCTTGCCGATCAGGCGCCCCGGCCGCTGCACGATGTCGGTGAGGAAGTCGAGGACGTAGTCGGTGTGCGTGCCGTCCGTCGCGCAAATGACCTGGTGGATGTGCTCGAGGTACCGCGCGACCTGGCGCTCCGGGTGCGGCTCGAGCGACGGCTCGACGGCGAACCCCGTCCAGGTGTTGTAGTCGCGCGGGCCGGCCGGCCAGCGGGAACCTGGTGGCGCGAACACGACGTTCTCATACTCGCGGCGCTTCGGGTGCCGGAGCCAGGCGTCGCCCAGGGGCGCCTTGCCGAGCTTCCGGTGGAGATACCGTTCCTTGAAGGAGGCGAACGTCTGGAACAGCACGGTGTCTTCGCGCTCGGTGCCCACGGCCATGTTGGACCCGAGCATCGCGACGAAGTGCTTCTGGTTCAGCTCCTCGATCTCGTCGTCGCCGTCCTTGCCGAACCAACCGTAGACGGCCTTGACGATCGCCTCGCCCTGGGGGAAGTGCTCGGCGAGACTCGGCCCGCCGGTGGTCTTGTCGCCGCGCTGGTGCTTCTCGGCGGACTCCCGCGCGAACCGCGCCCGGTCGCCCACTTCCTCGTCGCCGGCGATCTGCGCCGACAGCCGCACCATGCGCTCGACCTGGGGCGCGTCAATGCCGAGCCGCGCCAGGAACCCGCCGACGTGGCCGGCCGCGACGTGCCGGCTCCCCGAGGGCCAGTACCGGGCGAAGAGCGCCACGGTCGCGACCTCGGCGACGGCGCGTTGCAGGTCCGCGGCCGACATCGGGAGGAACGGCGTGCGGTTCTCCCAGGCCAACACGTCCCCACTCGGGTGCGTGCTCGGAGGGACGACGGTCTGTCCGCCGGTGCCGCGCAGCTCACAGATCATGCCGCCGGAGATGGGGTCTTTGAACTGCAGCGACGCCGGCAGGTCCGCACAGACGTACCAGTGGTGACTGTGCGGCTTGCCGGGGCGTCCGTGGATGCGCGTGAAGGGCAGGAGGTCCGCCGCCCGCACCGCCTCCGACGCGTCCAGGTCGACGTCGACCTTGTGACCGGAGGGGCCCCCGCACTTGACGCCGACGTTGTGCGCGACGCTGAAGTCGTCCGGCGTGAACACGCGCTTCAACCACCCGTCGTGCTCCGGGCGCTTCTCGCCGCGCACGATCGGGACGATCGCAAAGCCTTCTGAAATGAGGTCTGACAACACAGGGAGCATCTAGTAACTCCGGCGACGAGGGGGGCGTTTGGTTCGCAGGACCGCGCACGGCCGATTGAACTCAATGCGCTCGACGAGCGCGATCGGCACGCGGGCCACGAGATGCTTCTGGTCATACGTCTGAATCACGTAGGACTGCTCGGTTTCCGCGATGGCGCCGCCCGTGTTGTAGCGAACGACGGTCCCGTTCCGAAAGACGACGAAGACCATTGCAGCCTCCTATTTCCCCAGGAAGAACCAGGCCAGGCGGCGCCGGAACGACGCCTGGAGAAACGGCGTGAGGTAGTCGGTCGACATCGCGTCGAGCCATTTCTTCTTTTCTTGTGGAATGACCTGTTGACGAACGAGCGCCAGGGTCGTCAGGTCGACGTTAAGGCGCTGCATGACGGAACGAGAGGCGCTGCTCATCGGCCCGTCACCAGCCAGCGCAGCCGCTGCCAGAAGCCCTTCTTCTGGAACTCGACGAACGGACGCATCGCCGCCGCAATCGCGAGCAGATACGTGTTGTGTTCGACCGACTGCGCCTTGCGCTCGCTGTCAATCGTCCGCGCGTAGGCTTTCAGTTGTTTGTTGGACACTCCGCTCATGGAAGACCGTCCTTTCACGCCGGGATGATCGATCGGATCACCCCGGCGTGTTTCACAGGTTTTTGTTAGAACGGCGCCGTGTCGTCGTCGGAGACGGTCTCGTCCGCGCCGTCGCGATCGGTGTGGACTTCGCGACCCTTGAGCGCCTCGTAGACCTCTTCGGCCTGCTTCACGAGTTCCGGCGATGCCGCGCCTGAGGGGGCGAACTTGTAGATGGCGAACGTGAACCCGCCCGCGGACTTCGACGCGGAGGTCACCTTGAACTTGCCCGCCCACGACGGCCCCTTGCGGAACGTCAGGAACGAGTTCAGCGCCTTCGCCGCCTTCATCGACGTGCCCTTGAGCGAGATGACGGCGGGCTCCATCGTGTCAGCCAGGAGCACGACGTACTCGTGGAACAACGTCGCCTGCGGCTTCTCGCGCTTGCCTGCGTCGCCGGCGTGGAAGTTCAGCCGGTCGTCTTCGTACCGCCCGCGATCGACGTCGTACCGGACGGGCACGTTGAAGTCGACGATGTTCATGTTCTCGTCGAACTGCATCGCGCGTTTGTCTTGCCGCACGATGACGAACTCGAGCGGGCCGTTGCCGTAGATTTCACCGGTCAGCGTGTTGAAGAGTTGGTAGAGCTTCAGGCCTTCGAGATACTCCGACTTGTCCGGCTCGAGCTGCGGGCTGGTCTTCTGCGCGACCGCGATGCGCGGCAGCGTGACGTCGTGCGACTCGATGTTCTCTTTGCCGCGGACGTCCTTGGCATCGACGCCGTCCGCGACGGCCAGGGCCGTGTTGACGGGTCGGGTGGTGAGGGCTCGTTCTTTGGTGGCAGTCGCCATTTATGCTTTGGTCCTTGAAAAGCTGCGCTTGAGAAACACCTCGACACCTGGTGGCAGCTCGTCGCCAGCTTCGAGGGCGTCCTTCACAACGCTCTTCAGCGTCATAAAGGGCAGAGAGAGGTTGTCGCTCATGTGGTCGTCGACCCAGGCGCGGAGCGCCGCCTTGTCCTTGACCTGCGGGTAGGGCTCGAACTTCGGCGTCCACTTGTAGCCGGCCATCACGGCGGACTCGAGGGAGGCGTCTTCCATCTTCTGTCCGAGCACACGCGAGGCCGCTTCGAGCTGCAGCTTCATTCGCTGGATCTCTTTCTCGCGCTCGGCCAACTCTTCCTCGAGGTCGTTGTACTCTTGTGCGACGTAGGCCAGGTTCATCCCCTGGTACACCGCCATCTGGCTGACGAGCGCCTCCTCGTACGACGGGTCGACCGGCAGGGCCGGCAGTTTCTCTTTCAGGTGCGCCCATTTCGACGCCATGACTAGACCTCGCTGGCCGGGTCGTTGAACACGACCGCCTTGATCGCCCACATCGCGGCCTCTTCGTTCTTCGTGATCGCCAAGCTCTGGTGGCGACTCGGCGGGCAGTATTCGCGGATCACCTGTTCGACCTGACTGAAGAGTTCACGCAGTTCGGTGATCTTCTTCAGCCCTTCGGGGCTCGGCTTGTGGTACGCATACGGTTTGTCAATCGGCATGGTTGTCTCCTGTTAGGCTTGCAGGGCTTTGAGCCACTCGCGCGTGCTCCAGGTTTCGATCTCTTCCTTCTGTCGGAGCGCGGCGACGATTTGATGGTCGATCGTCCGTTGGCCGTTCGGCCCAACGGCCAATACGTCCAAGAATGTGCAGCGCCCAACTTGCCCAGGGCGGTCCACACGGCCTTCCGCCTGTCGACGCAGACGAAAGCTGTAGTCGTTGGCGAGGAACACACAGAGTTGCGCGGCGGCGAAATTGAGACCAGCACCACCGGACTGCGCGTTCGCGACGACGATCGCCGGCGTCGGATCGCCGCCCGGCGCGAGGAGCGCCTTCGCCCGGTCGCGTTCGATCGGGAGTTGCGAGCCATAGACCCGGACCACCTCGTGTTTGTTGAAGACCGCCGCGAGCGCATTGCGCGTGCGCTCGACGTCCGGCCGGAAGCGGGCGAACACCAGGAGCTTGTCGTCGGACCACGACTGACGGAGATAGGCGAGGAGCGCCTCGAGCTTCTCACGGCCGATCTCTCTGAGAGGAGACGGAGGCGCTGACGTACGCATCCCGTCAGCAAGAAGATCCTCCGTCCCCTCGTCAAAGAGATCGCCCGTCTGCTCAGTAGCGCATGACACACCTCCGACAAACCCGTTGGTAATCTGCGCCAGGCGCATCACTTTCACGCCGGCCTGCATCGCCGTGACGGACTCGTGCTCGGAGAGCCAGGTCACGAGTTCGTCGCGGAGTTCCGTGTACGCCTTCCAGGTCGTCGGCGTGAGCTTCGCTTCGATCTGCGTCCGCACCGGCTCCGGCCCGAGGTCCACGCAGTCGCGGATCTTCCGCACGACGCAGTAGGGCGCCGTCCGCGCGTGGAACTCGTCCATGCGCTGGTAGCCGACGACCTGCTTGTTCATGTAGCCGCCCATCACGCAGTAGTGCGCTCGGAATGAGGCGTGATTGAAGCTGCCGAGGATCGCCGGATCAAGGATCCGGAACTGCGAGTACTGCTCGGCCGGACTCCCCGGCGTGCCGTTGAGAATGACGACGCGTTGGCAGCACGCCCGCAGGCGGTACATCGCTTTCGTTTGCGTGGCGTTCGGCGTCTTGTAGGCCCACGACTCGTCCACGACCAGGAGCGTCTTACGGCGCTTCGCCCAGACCTGTAAGGGCTGCAGGCGCTCGGTGCGACGGATGAACTCCGGGTTCGTGACGAGGATGTTGAACCCGTGCGCGATGTTCACGTCGAGCTTGGTCTTCTGGTGGTACTCACGCAGTTGAAAGACCACGTCCTTCGGCGCCCACTTCGCCCACTCGCCGAGGACCGGATTCGGATCGGCCCACACCGAGCGAGCTGCCGCCGGGCAGACGACGATCATCGCGTCGATCTCGCGCTGTCGATACATCTCGCACGCCGCATCGACGACCGTCCGCGTTTTGCCGCCGCCGGGCTCGACGAAGAGCGCGTAGGCCGGCTTCTCGAGGAGCGTCGCGGTGTCGACGAGCTGATGCGGGAAGGGCAGTGGTCTCACAGCACGACCTGTGCTCTTGGAATGAGCTGGTAGGTGTAGAGACCACCACTGACGTGCTGTCGCAGGACCGTGTGAGCGCCGAATCGCGCCTTTCGCATGTGACGGAGTTGCGCGGACACGGACGCCGGCGGATCGTGCGTCGTGTCGGCAATCTCTTGGAGCGTGCGCCACTGCTGATCTTGCATCAGGGAAAAGATCCGCTCGTACTGCGCCGAGAGACGCGCGTCGTCACGCGAGGGAACGTAGTCCGAGCCATTGAACGTCATTTGCACCTCCCAGCCTCCCGGCAGCGGTCGCAGTCGCAGACGTCGGCTTCGTCGTCCGCCGGCTGCAGGTCGTCCGGCATCACGGCGAGGACGCGCGGCATCGCGGCGTCGGTCCACTCGAACGCTTGCGAGTCCACGAGTCGCGCCGCCTCGTCGGCGTCCGTCGCCGCGACCGTCACTGAGGATTCAAACGTCACGAGCCACTTCACTTCAGCACCTCACTTATACAAACGCCCTTATCGGGAGCCGGTTCATACCGGCGAATGTGCGGATTGTTGTAGCGTCCGTGCTCCGGGTCGTCTTCGCGTGTCCACTTCCTCGTGCGCGAGACGCCACAGAAGCAACACACCTCTGTCTCGTACCCACAGACGTATTGCGTGAACCCGCTGGTGTGGTGCCAACAATGCTCGCGAGGCATCAGTCGCCCTTCACCGGAAACTTTCCCGCGAGCGCGTCGCGGATGATCTGCTTCGTGCTGAACGGGAAGTCGTTGTCGACGATCCACTGGAGGTAGTCGCGTGGGATAACCGAGAGCGGCTTCCCACCGTGCTTCTTCGACCACGGCCCGAGGCAGGCGGCGCCGGCGATCCACACGATCTTGCCGGCCGCGTCGACCGCGTCCTTCGGCCGAGGCCAGAGCAGATCGTGGAGCGCCTGCACGGAGTCCAAGTGATCCACACCATCGGGCCTCCACTTCCGCAGCGTGCGACACTGCTCCTTCAAGACCTCGTAGGTCATGCGGACGTCCGCATCGGCGCGATGCGCCCCCTCGTGCTCGACGATGTTGGGGAGCCAGTACCGCACCGCGTCACTGAGCGTCCGCGGCTCGAGCACCTGCCAGAAGCGGAACGCATCGATCACGGCGCCGGTGTGCGTCCACTCCAGGTCCACCCGCCGGCACTCCGCCTCGAAGACCGCGATGTCGTATTTCACGTTGTAGCCGGCCAGGTCGACGTCCGTGAACCCCGTCGCCATACGCTCGGCGAGCGTCGACCAGGTCGGCTTGTCCTTGACCATCTCGTCGGTGATGCCGTGGATCGCCGTCGCCTCTGGGGGAATCGGGATCAGCGGATTGATGAAGGACTGAAAGCTCTGCTCGGTGCCGTCCGGCTTCACCAGCAGGAACCCGATCTCACAGATCCGGGCCGTCTTTGGATCGGCGCCCGTCGTCTCGAGGTCGAACACGATCAGATTGCGCGTCAGCGGAATCATCGTAAGGCCCTCAGCTTCAGTCGTGCGCGATACAGTCGCCCGCGCACCTGGCCGCGCGTCAGACCGAGCGCCTGCGCGAGACTGGTATAGGAGCCGTGTGTGGGAAACGACCGCAGCACCTGTTGATGGATCGGCGAGAGCGTCCGAATCGAGCGTTCGGCGTCAATCGCGTCGTCGTAATTCGGGGTGATGCAGTTCAACTGACGGGAGGGGTGATTGAACGGCACTTCAATCGCCTGTCGCCGCTCCCGATCCTTCCGCCACAGCAGCGCCGTGTACTTGACGATGGCGAAGAGCCACGTCTCGCGCGTCGACTGATTGCGGAACGCCGGCACGTCGCCGTTCAGGAACTTCACACAGACGTCTTGCACGACGTCCCGTGCGTCCTGGCGTCCGACGATCTGAGCGGCGAAGGCGACGAGCCGCGTGTATTCACTCTCGTCAATCACGCGCGGTAGATTCGCACGACGGATGCGAAGTGTTGCTCAGGTTATTAACAGTAAGAGCGCCACAGCCATTGAGCGATCTGATCTGTGCTCCCTGCCCACCAGAGAGTGAACTCAAACTGATACGGACTGTCCACCCGATAGAGGGACACATGGTCGTCGGGCTCAAAGAGGATGAAGAAGGCACGACCACCAGACGCGTGATAGAGGCGCCAGATCAGGAACGCCTGGAGCTTGGCGTGGCGGTGATCCTTGAGCAGCTCCGCGAACGGCCGCACGTCGCCGACCTTCCGGTGCTTGAACTCCATCCAGAGCGTCCGACCACCCCACGTCAGGCTCGCATCAGGAATGCCAGAGGTCGATCGGTCGTTGTACTTCGTCACGACGGCGCCGCCGCGTATGGCCTGCAGCTTGGTCAGGAACAACCGCGTGCGCGTCGCTTCAGTGGACACGAGGATCCTTCGGGACGAGGATCAGCTTCAGCGCCGTCGTGAGGGACTCGATCAGGTCTTCGATCTCGAGGGGCGTCAACTCAATGACATGGCCGGTCTGAAAGACCAGCTTCACATTGAACGAGCCGACGTAGACGGCGAGCTTCGCGCCTTCACTCATGTGACTCGCTCGCTTTCACCATGCCGAAGCAGTACCGCTGGCCGCTCTCGGTCACGACGACAAACTCGCCGACGGGGACGGACGACGTCCGATCCACCGGACAGGTGTAGGGGAAGCGCGTCTCTGGCGACAGCTCGATACGCACCACACGGTCGTAGCCGAAGCCCTCCTCGTCTTGACTCACGAAACGAAGGACCTCGCTCATGGCCGCACCTTCGAGGTATCGACGAGCCGGTCGAGGTCGCAGCGATCGATCAACACCCGGCGGTTCATGCCGACGCGCCCCTTGCCGGTGTGGCTCGCCTGGACCGGAAAGCGCACCGTCGGCAGGGCGCCGGTGTGAATCAGCCAGTCGACCTGCGGCAACGACACGCCGAGGTAGAGCGCGGCGGCGTCACGACTGAGGCAGCGGTTCATGGTCGTCTCCGGGGAAGCAACACACACCCTTGAACACGATGTGCTCGCGGGGTTCTTCGCTTTTGATGAAGCACACGTTCAGCACGACCGGCGTCCACTCGCCAGGCTGGTCCTCCCAGACGGGCACGCCATGCTCATCGAGGCGGACCCACTGAGGGAAGTGACTGAACGCCGATTGGATCTTCTCGAACACGGATCGCGGGACGGTGATGTTCTTCAACCGCGTGCTCAGTGGATTGTGGCGATCGTTCACGCGATAGAACTCTTGGTACGCGAGCTGACACGCCTCGAGTTCGTCGGCGGGTAACGGATGCGGGTGTGGCGTCATTTGCACGCCGCCCAGGTCGGTCCTGTTTTGACATCCCATAAGAGGGGCACAGAGAAGGGCAGACGTTGCCGATTGAGCACGGTCACGTAGGCGCCGAGCTTCGAGGGGTTGTGGAGATCGGTCTCGAGCGAGTCGTGGACCGTCATCCGCATCGTGAGGTCGAGCGCCCGGCGCTCGCGATACACGTCCACGAGCGCGAGCTTGTTGGCGTCGGCGGCGCCGCCCTGCACGATGCAGTTGAGCGACTTGTGCAACCGCTCGCGCGTCCCCGGCCGGCCAGGGAACCGCGAGCGCCGGCCCATAATCGACTTGACGTAGCCGCGTCGATCGGCGACGCCCATGACCTTCGACAAGAGCTGCCGCGCCTCGGGGAACTCCGAGTGATAGGTCTCGGCGATCTCGTTCGCGACCTCCATCGGCACCTCAAGCTGCCGCGAGGCGGCTGAGATCCCCCCACCGAAGAGGGTCAGGAAGTTGAACGTCTTTATTTCAGTGCGTGTAATATCCGGCCGGACGGGGGTGACGAACTCGCCGACGACTCGATGGAAGTCAGTCTGCGGATCGTCGCGGTACCGTTGAATCAGCCGTTCACTCTCGGTGTAGTGAACGAAGATCCGATACTCGACCTGCTTCATGTCGGCGCTGCACCAGACGCCGGACGCCGGACGAAAGAGCTTCTTGATCAGGAAATCTTCGGCCCCGTACTCCGTCAACCAGTGATACGCCCGCTTGTGGCGGTCGGCGCCGAGCACGCCTTGCAGCGGAATCTTCGTACACGAGAACCGCCCGCTGACGGTCCCGCCTTCGTCGGTCGGCAACTGATTGAGCGACGGATAGAGGATCCCGTCGATCTGATCCTTCTGATACTTGACGAGGTACTTCGAGCGCAGGTCTTTCAGTTTGCCCAGGCGCCAGGCCAGGCGAATCGCCTCGTGGCGCTCGCCCGCAGCCTGCACCACCGGCGACGGGAACGACGGCGCCCCGGTCGGCGTCCGCGGGAAGGTCTCTCCGCACTGCTGGAACAGCCGCACCATGTCGGTCGGCGCGTCGGGGTTGACGTGGAAGCCGGCGCGTTTCCACAAGGCGTGCGCCAGGTCTTCGAGGATCCGCCCGCTCTCGCGCACCATGCCCTCGAGCCCCTCGAGGTCGACGGGCATCCCGTTCTTTTCGATCTCGACCACGACCGGCAGTACGTCGTCTTCGAGCCGGCTGACATCCTCGAGCCCCTCGGCGCGGAGCCGCGGCGCGTAGACGTCCGCCAGGCGCCGGACGAGTTCGACGTCGCGCATCGCGTAGGGCGCGACGGCGCCGGCCGGCAGGTCCGCAATCCCGTCCTTCGGGCCGACGTCGAGCTTGCCCTCGCCGAGTTCGGCCTGGGCGAGGTCGTCGAGGGAGAACGTGCGCCGATGGTCGTCGAGGAGCGCCGCCGAGTGCGACACGTCGTGGAACGTGTTGTTCCGAGACGCCTCAGTCAGATCGACGCCCCACACCCGCATTTCGTGCAGGTCGAACTTCGTCTTCAGATTCCGGATGGTCTTGCCGCGCAGCTCCTGGTCGGCCCACCGTTTGACGGTCGTCTCACAGAGGTTCTGTCCGCCGCGGTGCGCGAAGGGGAGATACCACCGGCGCTCGCCGGCGCCGACGGCCAGGCCGACAGGCCGATCCCCGGTCTGCCACGACACGCCCGTCGTCTCACAGTCCAACTCAATGGTGGAGACATCAGACAGGTCAGGCAGATCCGGGGGAATCCAGCCCTCGGAGTCCGACGGAACGAAGAGCAGGGGTGCCTGTTTCACGAACGCGGAACAGGCTAGCTGACGGAACGGTCAGTGTTACACAGCGACCATCAGACGGAGAATGTCACTCTTACAGATGACTTGTGTAATTCCTGACCACAAGTAGGTTGACTTACGCGGTAGGATTTCGGTAATCTTTCGGGGTGCGTCGGTTGAAGTCAAGCGGGCAAGACTTCGCGGTTCCAAAACGAGCGAACCCATCGATGAGTCTTTGTTCTGTGGGTATCGGCACCCCTGCCAAGACTCCAAAGAAAGGGACAGCAAGATGAATCCGCCCTGCAGAAGGACCGGAAGTCCTGCCCGTGTGTAGTTTTTTACCACGAGACTATTCGTAGGGCAAGCAGATTTTTGTGACACGTTGATGGGACACGTCTATCGGCAAAAGGGCCGACACATCTGGAACCTCAAGTACTACCAGCACGGCCGGCCGGTTTACGAAAGCGCCCGCACCGAGAACAAGAACGAAGCCCTCAAGATCCTCAAGCAGCGCGAAGGCGCGATTGCCGACGGCGAAGAACTCCCGATCGGACGGATGCGCGTGGACGACGCCTTGAAGGGAGTCGTCGCCGACTACAAACACAACGCTCGGGCGTCCGCGTCGAACCTCGAGTATCGGATCCGCCTGCACCTGATGCCGTTCTTCGGCGGACGGTACCTCCGCAGCCTCCGATCCTCTGACGTCCTCGCCTACATCACCGAGCGCCGCGACCAGCAGGGCGCCTCAGCGTCCACCATCAACCGCGAGCTGGCGATCCTGAAGCGAGCGTTCACCCTCGCCATGCGCTCGCGAGCCATCACCGCGCGGCCTCACATTCCGATGCTGAAGGAACACAACGCGCGGTCGGGCTTTTTCGAGCGGGACGACCTCGAGCGCCTCTGCGCCGAGTTGCCGGCGCCCTGGCGCCCGGTGATGCGCTTCGCTTACTTCACCGGCTGGCGCATCCGCAGCGAGATCCTCCCCCTCACCTGGGACCGCGTCGACCCGGTCGTCGTCCGGCTGGAGCCCGGCAGCACGAAGAACGACTCTGGCCGGGAGTTCCCCTACGCCCACACCCCGCCCCTGGTCACCCTCATGGACGAGCAGCGCCAGGCGCGGCCCGAGGGCTGTCCGTTCGTGTTCCCCGGCGCCAGCGGCCGACGACTCCCGTCCTGGTATGCCGGCATCTGGGGCGCCGCGTGCCAACGCGCGGGCCTGGTCGGCAAGATCCCCCACGACTTCCGCCGGACGGCGGTGCGGAACCTGGTGCGGGCCGGCGTCTCCGAGAAGACGGCGATGATCCTGACCGGCCACAAGACGCGTAGTGTGTTCGATCGCTACGACATCATCACGCTCACTGACCTGCAGACAGCCGCTTCCAAACTGTCGTAAACTACGGCGCGTTCTGGGGTATCTGCTCCACCTCGGGAGGAGGTAGACCACCGCCATGCGAAGCCTCGGTCAGCTCATTGCTAGACTCAGTCACGAACACACCCGGTTGGGCCAAGCGATTCAGATTCTGCGGGAGTACGAGAAGTCGCCGATCCTGCGCTACCTAGCCGGCCACCCGTACGACCAGCTAGGCCGGGCCAAACGTCCCTTGCCGGCCAAACGTCCCGTGCATTGGACGCAGCGGCCCGAGAACGCGGAGCAGCTTCGGAAGACCGTGCAGCGCATGGTCGCCGCTCGGCAACGCAAAGCGAAAGTCGCCAAGCGTCAACCGTAGCGTCAACTGTCGTCGTTGGTCCTGGTGAGTCCTGGTGAGTCGTAATTAGCGAGATTGCTCAGGAAATCGACGCCGGGGTGGCGAAACTGGCAGACGCACAGGACTTAAAAGACTAGTTGTTTTCGCAAAAACAGGCCGGATTCTTCAGAACGACCCTCAACCGTCAACCGTTCCGTCAACCACGCTCGAGCCACTCGGTGAGTAGCCGCAGGATGAGCGCCCGGAGACTGACGCCCTCGCGTTTGGCCTTGGCCTTGACCTCGAGCCAGAGCGTGGCCGGTACCTTGTCGAGCAGGTACCGGCCGTAGGTCGCTGACCGAGGCGTGAACTCCCTCGAGTAGCCGCGCTTCACCGTGACGCCTTCCGCGCCCGGCGGGCCTTCCGCAGGGCCTCGGGATTGCCGAGCTGGTCGCCGCGCTGCTTGCGGAGCGCGATCAGGTTGCGCCCCTGCCGGCGCTTCGCCGCCGCCGAGAGCTGGTCGCGGTGCCGCGCCAGGATGCGTGTGACGTCGTCCTGAAACATCAGGCGCTTGCCGCCGTCGGCGCCGATCTGCTGCACGAAGAGGACCTCGCGCCCGTTGGCGAGTCGGAAGGTGTCGAGCACCCAGGCTTCGGTGTTGCCGTAGATGTCGCTCGTCTGCACCGTGGACGTCGCCCGCAGCGCCGCATCACAGGCCGCGGCGTCTGTCGCCTTGCGGAGTTCCAACGAAAACTGATCCTTCGGAATAGGACTGTCACTCATGGGGTTCTTACCTCCACGGATCAGCCTATCATAAGAATCATATGATTGTCAAATCAGGGGTACGCGTTCAGATCGCGCAGTTCGTAGACGTAGCCCTGCGTGCCGTTGCGCGACGCGCCATACGTGAACTTCACGGCGCAGTACCGCTTCCGCCGCCCGTTCGTAATGATGTTGTAGGTCGAGGCGAGCTTGAGGTCGACACTGTCCGCCAGCGGCGAGATGCTCGTCCAGTTCAGGATCACCGTGTCGGCTTCGTCGACCACTCGGTACTGCGCGGTGGTCGGCACGACCGGCTGATCGTCGTGGTCGATAAACGCAATCGTCAGGACGACGTCGCGCCCTTCATCGTGAATCGCGGCCATTAGCACTCCCTCGAGGAGATACGCGCCCTCGCGCTTCGACTGGTGATGACGGCCCGTGCGCTGCGCGACGTAATCGTCGCACACATGAACGGGATGTCCGGCCCGACCGGCGCCTCCGTCGACAGCCCCACGAGGACAAAGTGCGTGATGTCGGACGGCGTGCCGATCCCGAGCGTGATGAGCTGGTTGACGTCCGCCACGTTACGAGGTCCGGGTGATGGACGTCGGCGACGTCGGGTCGTTGATGGAGAACTGCATCGCGACGGTCGACCCGTCTTCCTTCCGGGCCGTGACCGTCGTGCCGCTGATGCCGCGCTCGAAGAGGAACCGCGTCAGCATCAGGACGGCCTGCGCGATGGTCGGCCGTGTGCCATCCGCCGCCATGCTGTCGGCAACGACGTCGACCGTCAGCACATCGGCGACTTCGGCGTTGACGTCGGCCTTGGCGCCGGCCGCGAGGTTGGCGATGGTGCCGGTGAGGTTGCCCTGCACCGAGGCGACGCCCTGGCCGAACGTGCCAGCCGTGACGTGGCTCGCTCGCACCTCGTCCCACACCGCGGCGGCGACGGTCGCCGCGGTCGGCGCGGTCGCGCCGGCGATGGCGCCCAACGGCACGATCTCGAAGACGGACGTGTTGTCCGGCGTCGTGGCCCAACTTGGTGTCACCGTCGCGATCTTGGTCGACCCGACGTAGCTGGCGATCGTGCGCGACTGTCCCGCCCCCGTCCCGCCTGTGATGACCACGAGGGAATCGCGGTAGAGGTCGTTGACCCCCGAGGCGCTCGCGTCGAGCGTGATCGTGCTCGCGGCGCCGGCCTGCGCCGTGCCCGTCCGGAGGCGGTAGATCGCCTGGCCCGCCGTGCCCGCGGTGACGTGCCCACTGAGCGGCTCGTTCCACACCGCGCCCGCGATCTCGGTGCCCGCGTCGGACGCAAGGACCGCGGCGGTGATGGCGTTGTTGCCAATGTCACCCGCGGCGATCGTCGCCGGGATGCGGCCCGTCGAGAGGTTGACTTCGCCCGTGCCCGTGCCGACTTTGAGCGTCACGACCGGGTAGCCGGCCGTGGCCGGCGTGGCGACGGCGACGCTGTTCCACTGCTTCACGTCGACTTGCGGCAGCGTCGCGGGCGCCGCGAGCGCGGCGTAGACCTTGTAGGTGATCGTGCCGGTCGGCGTCGTCTGCCACGGATCCACCGTCGCCGTGTCGGTCGCGCCGTCGTAGTCGATGATGGCCTTCGACTGCCCAACGCCGGTCGTGCCGCCCGTGATGACGATCATCGCGCCGAGCGGCTCGTCGTTCGCGAAGGTCGCGCCGGCGCGGAGCTGTAACGTCGTCGCGGTCGCCGCTTGCGCCACGCCCTGGTCGAGGATGCTGACCCACGGCACGGGGCCGGGCGTGTCGTCGAACGCCGTCTCGAGGTTGTCGGCGGCGGTGGCGTCGCCGCTGATCTGTTTCATGTTCGCGTTGATGAGCCCGCCGGACTGATCGACGGCGGAGCCGGCCAGGTGGGTCGTGTTGACCTCCGGCCGTCCGCTCGCGAACGTCCCGGCTGTGCCGCCATACGACTGCACGTCGACCTTCACGTCGCCCGTCTCTTGCGGATACAGCACGATCGGCGTCGTCTTGGCGCCCGAGAGCGAGGTCTTCACAATGACCGCGACGCAATCGGCGTTCATCTCACTCGAGGTCAGGTCCAAGTAGTACATGCCGGACGACGTGGCGATCTCCGTCGCCTCGTTCGTGCAGTCCGCGAACGTACCCCCGTCCTTCGAGACCTCGGAGTCGAGGCCCGTCGCGCCGGAGGCGAGGTCGCCGTCCGCGTCGAGGATGGGGAAGGTGACGCGGTACGCAGTGTTCTTGATCGGGAGGGGACGAGCGTCAGTGGAAGCCATGTATCCTCAAGAAGGAAATTACGCCGCCAAACGACGTGGGACGATGAGACCGTCGCGCGTGCGGCCCCACGCGCCGCCGCCAAAATTGCCTTTGAGGGATCCGCTGCCGACGCCAGGCACGCCGCCCCAGCGACGCATCGTCGGTTGGCCCGTGGCGCCACCACCGCCGCCCGGCCCTTTGAAAATCGCCATCGACGCGGCCATTGCCGCCGGACTGTTGGTGGTGTTCCACTGCGGCGCCACCGCCGTCGCGGTCGTCTGAATCTGATAGGCCATCGCAAAGCCCTCGTTGCTCCCGCCGTTCCAGGCGACGGACCCCAGCAGGGTGAATCCAGACGGCGTGACGATCGCGCCGGACGAGTTGTCCTCGAACATCAGCGCCGTCACGACGAGGCAGTTGTTTTCGGACGGCGTGCGAGAGGGGAGCGTGATGACGTTCGTGCTGGTGACGGTCGTGCCGCTTTCATTGTCCAGAATGCCCGACCCGACATTCGCGCCACTCCACGCGGAGAAGTTGCCGCCCACGAACGTATTGGCGCCCGTCCACGTCAACGTGTGGCCGACCCCGACCGTGACCGCCGCATTGGAGTAAATGATCTTCACCGACGTCGGCGTGCCCGTCGTAAACTTCGTCGCGTTGGCGTAGAGCGCCGTGTTGCTGTAACTGTCTACGAAACCCGTCGCGTCGGTGTTGATGCCGGCATACCAGCCCACGCCCAGGATCAGGAAGTCCGCGCCGGTCGAATCGATCGTAGGAGCGATCGCGTTCTGCGATCCTTGGGTGGTGTTGTTAATAGGAGCGAAAGCCATTTAGGGTGTGTCCGCAATATGAAGGACGTGCATCAGCGCACCCTTCGCGCCACCCGGCGGGTACACGTTGTCGGCGTACAACGACATGAAGAACAAGTAGTTCCTCGACGCATCCCAATACACGAACCCACAGTTTTTGTACCCGCCCGTGTCCATGTCCGGCGTGCGGATCCCGTACTCCGCTTCCAGATCAATAAAGTCGACCGGTTCCGGCGTGTAGTCGTTCGCTGTGTTCACGACGGCGGCGAGATCGTTCGGGTCGTAGATCGCCAGGAAAGGAAAGTTCCGCGTGCTGACCGGCCCCTGCGAATGGAGCGGCGCGTCAAAGCCGTGATAACAGAGACTCGCTTCGGTCTGATACCACTCATGCGCCGAGAGCGGATTGAGGGGGTCTTGCACCGGCGACCCACAGCAGCCGCCGAAGTGCAACACCCCACGACGATGTGACAAGCTCAACCACGGCCCGAGCGTCACCGTGTCGACCTCGGTCCAGCTCCCGACGCCACCGTTCATGGCCGGGTCGACGCTCGTGTAGGGCGATCGGACGGTGGGTTCCCACACGTAGGGGTTGTAAGGACGCCGGGCCGACTTCACCGGACCTGAAGGCACCCCAGACGAGTTGATCAACCCGCCCATGTAGTACGACTCGAGATAGCGATTCGGCATCACGATGTCTGGAGCGCCATATCCAGACGGCGTGCTCGAGGTCGGCCAGTCGGCGCCTTCCCAGACGTTCGGTCCCCATGAGCAGCCGGAATTGCCGCTGATGAGCGTGCCGTTGCACATCATCTTGCCGGTCGTCGGATGTTTGCCGATCTGCAACGCCCGCCACGGGCCGTAATGATCGATGCCGAGGGCGTCGGTGCATTTGATCCGCCAGGGGCCATACGTATGCCAGTTGTCGTAGACGTTCGTCGTCGGATTCAGCGTGCCAAGGTCGGTCGCGACCAAACCCCAATCGGGGAACCCGCTCGTGTTGTATGCGTCGAAGTAGGTCGAGTACAGGTAGTTGTTGGCTTCGTTGTAGTACAACGCGCCCATGTTCCACCCGCCGCCACTCGGCGGACGTGGGTCGCCGGGATTGTGGGTCACGCCCCCGTCGACCACCGTGGTGGTGAACCACGACTTCATGTAGTTGCCGAGATAGGTCTTGCCGCGGACTTCCCCGACGTACTTGGCGGTCGGGTAGTTCGCACTGCGCGGGGCCGTCGCGTAGTTCGTCGAATACGACAACGGGTCTTCGACTTCGTAGATAGGGAACTCGTCGCCGCCACCGTTCGCTTCGCGCGTCACCAGGAAGACGAGCTTGCCGTCCGACGGCCGAATCCGCGCCGTCGCGCCGCCCTGCGACGAGCCCATCGCGCCGGAATCACTACCACTGAAGAGCCCGAAGCAGCCGACGTATGTGATCTGACTGCGCGTGAGGATGCCCGCCGGACCTCCGCCCCCACCACCGGCGGGCGGACGCGGCCACCGACGCAACTGCCGCGGGATGCGGCCGGGTACGTTCACTTCGGCAGCTCCGGTGAGAGCGTGATCTTCAGACCGGCGACGCCGCCCTTGTAGATGCGACGCGCGGCTTCATTCCGGAACTGCCGGATCTCGTTCTGCACGTCCTCCAACTGGTCGCGGGTCTGCGCGTGGTTCGATCCCTCCAGTACCTCGAGCCGCGCCTCGAGACTGACCACCGTCTGCTTCAGATCCGCGAGGGCATCCAACACGGGCTTCAGATCCACGTCGTCTCCTCCTGGGTCCGGCGATCCGCCGCCGCCCACGTCGTCAAAGGTGTACGTGCCGCCGTCGTTCGAGGGCATCTTCACGAACACCACGTTCGAGCGTTCCCGTACGGACGGGGCTTCGGGATGCGAGCCGCGCACGCCCCCCGCCACGACAAAGAGCCCGACGAGTTCGCCCACCGCCGGCTGATGGCCGTGCATCGGTCCCCACCGGCCGTCGTAGAACCACGTCGCCGCGAAGTCGGCCGGCGCCGAGCCGTTCCCCGTCGCGCCGTGCCACTGCTGCACGACGGCGCTCGCGTACCACTTCCCACCCACTGCGAGACACGCGCCCATCGTGTATTGCAGCGAGCCTTTGTCTTCCGGCTTGCCGAACGGGATGTCCGGCCAGCGGCCGGCGCCGTCCTTCTTCGTGAACGCGATCTCGAGGCCGTTGCGTGTCCAGTCGACGCGCGTGATCTGCGCCGTCACCGGCCACGCCATCAGATCGCCGGGCGCATCCAAGACTTCTGTCGTCGCCGGATCGAAGGGCGGCGGCGGCTTCGGCGTGTCGCCGTCACCGTCATCCGGCGGCGGCTGATGGCCGTCGTCGCCCCCACCTGGGTCGGGTGGTGTGAAGTCGATCGGCACGAGCGCCCCGGCGTCGAAGAACCCGCCCCGCGCGTCACTGACCGCGGCCAGGAACGTCCGCGTGTCCGTCTCGGCGATCTGTGGTTCGACCTGGAGGTTGTAGGACGCCGGCTTCCCATCGACCGTCGGCCAGAGGAACTTCGCTTCGTTCGCCGCTTTGTCGAACACGACGACGCCGGCCGGCGCCGGCCCACCCGACTGTCCAATGACCCAACTGCCGGTGTCCGTCCACCGCCAGAACATCTGTCCGCCCAATTCAATCGGCGCCTGGCGATGCACCCAGATCGGCTGGCCGTCCCCATCGAGCCCAATCAGACCGAGCGCCGGGTTCTGATCCGCCGGCGCCAGGTCGTGACGCACGGTGCGAAGGAGCTGCAGGTCCGCCGTCACGAAGAGTTCGAGCCACAACGTGTTCGTGACGACGTAGACACACCGGAACTGTCCGCCGAGTGTCGGCGTTACCCACACACAGGCGTTGCCATAGGAGCCCTGGTCAATGAACGTCCGGTCCCCGTGGTCGTTCACAATCACGATGCCGTTGGCGTTCATCGCCTTGGCGATCGCGACGACGGTCCCACCATAGGCCGCGACGCGAGGGAAGCCGCCCAGGATCTCGACCTGCGCTTCCGTCTCGTTGACCTTGATGCCGGCTTCGTTGTGAACGTCCACCAACAGATCGAACGTCAGCGGAATCTCGGCGCCACGGTCGAAGCGCACCGCGCCACGGTCAGCGAAGAACTCCGCGGTGTGGAACTCCCGCGTGTCCCGGGCGAGGGTGACGGCTCGCCAGCTCACAGCACCTCGGGCAGACGCTGCCAGCCGGCCGGCTGACGGAAGAAGGGCGCGAACGCATCCGACACCCAGGTGCCGTTGTGCCAGCGGCCAATGACAATGCCCTGGTCGGCCGGCTCGAGGTTCGGAATGCACAGCAGCACGCGCTCGCCGTTCGTCGGCGCCAACTCCATCGGTTGCCAGTTCGTCATCGTCATAACTTGAACATCTCCCGCACGGCCTTCCGTGCCGCGCGTACGTCGGCCATGTCCTCGAGCGCCCACGACAGAATCAGTTCCTTCTGTTCCGGCGTCGCCACATCGAGCAGCGCCAGGCCAATCTTTCCGTAGGTGTCGCCAAGCGACGCCAACGCGCCCACGAGCGCAATGGCCGCGGCGAGGATGCCTTCGGCCATGACGCCGGCCTGCGCCGCCTTCACTTGAGGGGCTCCGTGTGTCGGTGAATCGCCGACAGAATCCCCGTCACACCATCGCGGAAGTCTTCGTCCGCAATCACACCCAGCGTGTCAATCCGGCGCATGTCCCGTGCGAGGTTCTGGGTGACCGTCTTCGCCAGTTCCTCAAACGCCCCACGCAGGAGCGGGTACTCGGCCAGGAACGTATCGAGCGCCGAGGGTTTGTTGTCGCCGCAGGGCAGCGTCACAGCAGTCCGCCCAGGCCGAGCGCGTGGGAGCTCAGTTCACCAATCAGCCCCGTCACGGCGCCTTGCGCCCATCGGAACGCGGCCACGTCCCAGCGGTACGCCTTGAACTCCTCGACGGTCTTGAAGTTCTTGAACACGCGGTAGTCCACGACCGCCGCACTGGCCGCGCCAATGAGGGCGGCTTTCACAAAGGGAAGGAGGGTCTGCCAGGTCATTCGGTTCTCCGGGGGGCCCGTGGAGCGAACGTCACGCGACCACCAGCCCACTGAAAGCGATCCGGGGGCACCCCCGGTGTCACCAAGACCCCATGCCGCGCCCGAGGTTGTGTCGGACAGAACCCGGCCGGATGATGGGCGTCTTTCACACACGCGCACCGCCGACAGACGGCCTCATCAGGCACGTCGCCAAAGGTGGCAGTTATTGATTCAGTGGACGAAGAAGGGGGGCCGGTCACGCTGGCAGCGTAACCGGCGGGGAAGCGCAGTATTACTCAGGGTTTTTGAGGGGGCCGAGGCGTCCACCGAGGGGCGTCCGGGTCTAAACAACACAGGCACCAGGCGACGTAGATCCAGAGCGGGACCGACACCGCGCCAATGACGGCCAAGACGGTGATCATGGGGTCTCCTTCTCGTCTGCAATCGTGACCACAGGGATCGCCTGGGCACGCACACGCTCCAACGTGGTGAGCAGCTCTTTCCGGTAGCACGAGGGGCACCAGTCCCGCGTCTGTGTATGATAGACCGACTCTGCACCGCAGATGTCACACGGCGCCGGCGCGTAGGGCTTCACAAGCGCCTCAATGCGCTTGAGTAACAGAGAGTTCCGGTAGCACGGCCAGCAGACCTGCTGTGCATCCTCAATGTACTGCCCCTTCTCATCGAACGCTCGCAAGCTGGACGGCTGGTCGTAACAGTTGTTACAGCGGGCGGGCCAGTACCCGTGCGTTTCAGCCCAGTAATTGTCGCTCATGGTTTCTCCTTCTCCAAGGGCGCGAACCCGTGCGTGCAGGGCGGCGCGTTCTGGAACGTGCTGCAACCGGTCTTGTGTTCGTCGTAGGCGTCTTCTCCCTCGAACCACCAGCCGCACACACACATGATCGAATGGGCCTCCAAGTCCCCTGGCTTATACAACGCGAGGACCCCAGCCCTTCCATCGACCACGTCCACGATCTGACGTTCGTCTACGACGAAGTCGAGGTACCAGTCGGCGTCGTCCTGGCCCTCCTTGGGTTCGCCGTAGACCTGATGCCCGTCTGCCTGCGCCTTCGCGACCGCGACAGCTCGCGCGGCGTTCGCGTTCGCTTCCTCGATGTACACCCCCTCGACCGGCGACTCACTGGCTTCTTCGCTCGTCGGCAGGTTGTATTCCCGCCGCAACACATAGACCATCATGGCTTCTGCTCCTTCTCCAAGACTTGAATCATCTCCATCAGTCGCGTGATCGTCCATTCCAAGGTCCGCAGCCGCTGCCGCTGCCGGCCCGGATACGGGTGCGGCAAGTGCAACGCCCAGGCCAAGTCGTCACGCGCCTTCGCGAGGCGCCGGCGGTACGTCTCGATGTTCCGTGGACGGGCCATTAGTCCTCCTCGACGTCAACGTCTCGGATCTGAAAGCCCGCCGCCCGCAGGGTCGCGGCGATCTCGTCCAAGGTGTCCGCGCTCCACTCCGTCCCGTCCATGAGTTCGGCGATCTGCGCGAGGGCTTCGAGCTTTCGCGCATCCTTCTGGTTCCACGGCACCAGTGGTCGCTTCGGCACCATCACGACGTCCCCTTTGTCCACGGTGATCTTCCTCATCACTCCCCCCTCTCGAACTGTGCTGCAATCTGTTGCAGTGTGCCGTCCATCAGAATGTCTTGTCCGCCCGTCCGTCGGCCCCACCACGAACCGTAGTCGTTGTCGAGCACGGTCTCGCCGATCTTCCGGAGTTCGTCACACAACCACCGCGAGACGCGCCACCATTGCGCGGCCTCGCCATTGAACGAGTTGTCAATCCGCGTGAACACAAACGACGTCAGCAGGTCCGCCGACTTGATCTGATCTTCGTTCACCGCCTCCAGTAAGGCGTTCACCAAGGACGACTCCTGGCACAGGATCTCCCGCGCCACGAGCCCCTGGGCGCGGAGTTCGATCCGGATCTGGCGCCATTCGTCCGGCGTGCCCTTCCGCCAGGCTTCCGCCGACTCCCCGGCGCCAGGCACCCGGCGCAGACTGCGCTGGTTCGACGCCCCGTCAGGCTCACCACGATAGGCGTAGGTGTCGCCCTTCCACGTCTGGATGGTCTTTGGATACCTCTGTGCTCTCGTCATTGTTGCCCTTCCTGCGGGCGCCGCGCCCGCGTTTTACCGCTCCTCACCATACAGCCGCCGCGCCTGCGTCCGTAGCTCATACGCGCTCTTACCGAGCGGCTCTTCGGTCGGTTCCACGATCTTTCCCCCCTCGCGCATCAGGACCGACTCGCCGGCCATGTCGCGCTCTGTCGCGCGTTCGCAGTGGACGTCTGAGAAGTGAGACCAGACGATCCACGGGACGCGCGAGGCGTTCGCGTTCGCTTGCGCTTGCCGGAGCCCTTTGTGCCAGTCTTTGCCGACGTACATGGTCGCCTCCTTAGTCTCGGTGAAACTGATACCCACAGCCGAAGCAGCGATGCTGCCCCTGTGCCGCGTTGATCGTGTAGTACTCCTTGTGTGGGCACGCCTCGACGCGGTGTACCGTCCGCACGAACTCATACGCGCCGTCGCCAATGGTGAGGACCGCGGTTGCGGCCCGCGTACGGTGCCACAGCTCGCGCGTCCCGTCCGCGTCCTCCAACACGACGTACCCGTGCGCCACCTCCGGCCAGGTCGACACAATCCGGTAGCCCGCCTGGTCGTACGCTTCGCGAATCACGACGCCCCCTTGCGCCAGATCGCCGCGGCTCTCTCGGGGTCGCACGTTTCTTCGGCGTAATGCCGCTCAGCCCGCGCCAGTTCGGACGCGAAGTGGTACTCAGGGTGCCGGTCGCACCAGTGCATCAAGTCGACCAGCAGATCGGCCAGGGCGTCGCCCTCGTCGGTGCCGGTGACCTGTCGGAACTTGTCCAGGGCGGTTGCCGCCCAGTCGGATCGCTCGTCGTTCATCTGCTCAGGGTCGGGCGGAAGTGTCGTGTTCGTCATGGGTGTCCTCCAATGCTGATCTCACGCGGCCTGGTCTCGCACTCTAGGGTGTTGATGATGTAGACCGGCCGGCACGCGCCGCACACCTCCGCGGCGTCGTTCGTGCATTCGGCCCCGGCGCACGCCGCGCACAGTGGCGCGTTACAGGTGTCGCGTATCTCCGCTTCGACGTCCGCGCACGCCGTCGCCAAGGTCTCCGCCGCGACGACGTGCAGATCATCCTCGTCCGCGCCGTGCAACCGCGCTTGAATCACGTACCACATGGTGTCCTCCAATCTTCTGACCTAGCGACCGGGACCACCGCGTCCCGGTTATCGCCCTTCCGGGCTCGTCAGGCTAGGGTGTGTCGTTCGTGGTCGTCACCTCGCAGGCGTCGATCTCCCGGTTCATCAGTTCACCGACCGCCGCGATCAAGACGTCGATCTTGTTCGTCCGCAGTCCGGTATCGCGCTTCGCGATCTTGATGGCCGGGAACCGCCGGTCGAAGTCTTGACCGGTTCGCTGTTTGAACTGCAGCGCCACAATCAGCGCCTTGTAGCGGAAGGCCAGCACACCGCGGCCCGTGACGGATCGGAGCTTGCCGTTGACGTTGTTGATCGTGTCGTTCATCGTGTCCTCCTGTTGACCTCGTCGAAGATCGTCGCGACTTCTTCCGGCTGCGCCTCGTTTTCGATCCGCGCGGCGAGCCCTTCCGCTTCCATCGCCTGGCGCTCGAACTGCGCCGCGATGTGTGGTGTGTCGCCAGTCGCCCGCGCATCAAGGCGGAACTGCTCTGCAGCCAGCCGTAGCGCCTGCTCGACCGTGTACCATTCCCGAAATGTGAGCCTCACGAGCAGCACCCGCAGCACGGCGCGTCCTCGCAGCGTCCCTTCTTGTTGACGTAGTACTCGGTGCCGTCTGAGAACTGCGTGTAGTTGGAGACGTACCTCGAGCTGTCGTACCTCGAGCTGCGGCGCGGTCGGGTGCGCGGCGCCTCGTCCACCAGGGCGCGTGCCTCGTCCGCCCGATCCGCGGGGACTTCCCAACCCTTCGCGCGAGGGTTCCAGCGTCCGCCGAGTTCGCGGATCGCGTCTTTGACCGGATACGTGTTGCCTGTGATTAGTACTCGCTCCATTGTCGCCTCCACTGCGGGCGCCATGCCCGCGTTCACTGCCACAGTAACTGCGCCATCAAGGCCCGTGCCCGTTTCGATGGGCGCTTCGTCAGGAACCCACAGCCCCGTGCGCGTGTGTAGTCCGGTGCCCGTTTGAACTGTCGCCGGGTCGGGTCGAGCACCTCGCCAGTTGTCACATGCCGGAGGAACCAGTGACACTCCACCGAGGACGTCCGCATGACGTGCGGACGCCACG
>Ga0247661_1000041_pt1 | contig 23682 bp, 19 predicted proteins | sample CNK02_metaG_FD_182799 | JGI IMG/M metagenome (GOLD analysis project Ga0247661, IMG submission 182799) | Soil microbial communities from Purdue University Martell Research Forest, Indiana, United States - CNK02 | ecosystem: Environmental > Terrestrial > Soil > Temperate forest > Bulk soil...
CCGCGTCGCTCGTCCGCGCTCTGAAAGCGGGAATCTTGAGATGGTTGCGGGGGTCAGATTTGAACTGACGACCTTCGGGTTATGAGCACGAAATCTAAAAATAAGTGCCGTAGAATCAATCGCACCTCTAGGGTCTAAGCAGTCCCCAGAACCGTTCTGTCAGCTTAACTGCCGTCCGAGTCGGCAACCAAACAATCGGAAATCTTTGTCAGCTTAACTGCAGAAAGGACCGGCGTGCGCAATGGCACGACCAAAGATCAGGCACTTCCGGAGAACAGCTTACATTTTTATCGAGGGGACACCCGGCCGCGAGTATCCGCCAGGGACCTATCGAGAAATTACATCAAACGGCTTTTTGGCCATGCGCTGGTGGCACAAGAAGGTTCAAGAAGAAGCACGGGATCGCAGGCGAGAAGCACAAAGGCTGGCCCGAAAAGCATATTGGTCAACGCATCGAGTTGCATCGAATGATCCGGAATGGATCGGTCCGCGCGATGTCACCTTCCAGTGCTTGCTGCCCTGCTCCGCTGCAATCTGCTGATGGGCGCGACCCAAGTCTCCCTAATCAAAAGCGGCAGGTCGTGTATCCAATCGTCTTTACTAACCCCGCCAGGATAGATGACATGGGCCAGATTGTCTTTTGTGTACGCGACAACAAAATTGGCGTGCCCAATCGAATAGTTGCCGGGCCCGGTTTTCTGGGCCGGAGGAACGCCTGCAGCCTTCTGGACTGCTTCGAGAGCAACTTCGGTTCCCGTGAGGCCGACAAAATGTTTATCGAAATTGTCGAGCCACCGGCGCAGTTCCACCGGGGTGTCTCGTGCGGGATCGGTGGTAACAAAAACGAGCTTGACCTGATCGGCCATACCTGAGGGCAATTTCTTCAGAGCCGCGCCAATATTCGACATGTGCGTGGGACACTGATCGGGGCAATACGTATAACCGAAAAAAAGGAGCGTGACCGACCCCAGGGTTCTGTTCCAGAAATCAAACGGAGCACCGGAGGTGTCGGTCAGAACAAATCTCGGTTTCGGGAGAGGCGGCGTGATCAGGCCGCCTCGATACGTTGCTACATAGCGCTCGGCATGGGTCGCGTCGCGCTTCGTCTCCTGCCCTGACACGACACGTTCACCCAATGAAAGGGCGACGATGCACAAACAGAGAAAGAGCAAATTCATTTTCGGCACCTATCAGTGAACAATGACCGTCCCTTTCATGCCGAGCTGGTCATGAACGGCACAGATGTAATTGAAAGTGCCTGGAGACGTGAAGGTCACCCGAAAACGCGTTACACCCGGAGCCGACTGGGCGAGCCCCGCCCTATCTTGCGGCGCAGGAGACAAAAATCCCGAGTTCACGCTGTCCGCAGGTGAGCTTATTACCGCTTGCCTAGCGCCGTCAGAGCTCAGTAGCACATTTGCTGAACGCGGCCGCGGATCCGCAGGTTCCACTCCAAAGGTCACGGTATGGTTTATCGACGGGTCGAGACTCGTCCACTCAACCGTATCCCCAACCCGCACGACTATCGTGTCGCGCACGAAGCGCATCAGTGATGCGGTCTGTGAACCTCCGCCAGTCGTCGTCACGATTTCGCCAATACCGGCCGCCACGTCGCTGCCCTGCACTCCATCCTGGTTCCCAGGAGTTCCCCGACCCTCCAAGCGAGAGGCGTCCGCTAGCAGCAGCACTTGCTCGCTCTGCGCCTGGCGATCATAGAAGTCCTGGTAGTGGAAAAGGGGTTCAGACGGGTCGAGAACATGGACCACGCCGGTCATGTCCGCGTGAACCAGGCAAACAAACTTGAAGTTGCCGGCAGCCGGGAAATTTACGGTATAAGTTGGCGAGCTTTCCGTCGGGGTTCTACTTTCACCCAATAGCAAGACACCGGTCGTGACGCATGCGGTGCCATCAAAGCTGGAACCATCAGGTGTAAGCCCTGGGCACCCGACCGGGACGCCGAAGATGGGTCCAAAACCTGGCGGTCGTGTCTGGCCGGGTTTTAAGAAGGTTAGCGTGTGGCGCTCATGCGTGGGAAAGGTCCAACGGATGCTGTCGCCCGCATGGATCCAAAATTCATTCGGCAAAAAGGCTAGCGCCTGGCTTTCCCGATTGGGGCTCTCCGCGCCCACGATTCCCTGCCACTGAGCTTGGACCAACTGCGGAATGATCAAGGCCGAGAGCGCCAGCGCGCAACGGAATATCGATGAAAATCTGAATAAAGTGTACGTACTCATTTGTTGCTCCTGAAGGCAGTTTCTGGCTGCCAATTTCGAACTGAAAATGTCAATGCAGCCGAGCTGGCAAGGAATCCTAGATGCAATGCGAACTGTCTCCGCTCAAAGTCCAAAATGCTTGAAACCGACGGACGTTTGAATTTGCGGCGCTAAGTCCCCTGAACATCTGCTACACAACGTCGCCCTGCAAGGACGCGATATCGCAGCCCACTTTTGGCCGAAATGCCGCAAATCCGCAATGCACGCAGCATCAAACTAAGGCCAAGAAAAAGTCATCAGGCAAGCCTCAGAAGACACAAGAGTTACAGACCCGCCAGTTTTGCACGCCAGTCGATTGAAGCATACTTAAGGAAGTGATAAGCTTCGCACTATTCCCACCGAGCGCGTTGCCTGGAGCACGCCTTGTCGCGTTTCGTCCGCTTCGAGGGCTATCAAGTTGACCTGCAGACGGGTGAGCTGCGGAAGAACGGCACCAGGGTTCGTCTCTCCGGTCAGCCTTTTCAAATCTTGGCCTTGCTCCTGGAAAGACCGGGAGAACTGATCAGTCGCGAGGATTTGCGTACCAAGCTCTGGCCAGATGAAGTCTTTGTTGATTTCGACCACAGCCTCAATGCGGCGGTCAACAAACTGCGAGAGGCTTTGTGCGATTCGACTAGCGATGTGCGTTTTATCGAGACTCTCCCTAAGCGCGGCTATCGCTTCATCGGCCCCATCGAAACGCGGGACAAACCTGCCACCCTGCAAGTCCATGTGGTCTCGCCCGGTCCGGCCCCGCCCGCTCTGCGTAACCGGCTGAACCGACTACACATCCCGCTAAAGCACGCGCTCGCCCTATCCGTCCTCGTGCTCGCGGGACTCCTCACAGGCCTGTATCTGTATTCGAGACGGAGTCATAACCCCTCCGGCAACGTTGTTCCAGCTATTCATTCAATCGCGGTACTTCCGCTTAAGAACCTTTCGGGCGATCCGGCGCAGGAATATTTTGCCGACGGCATGACCGAGGAGATTATCGGACGCCTATCCATGATCCGTGGTCTTCGCGTCATCTCTCGCACCTCTGCGATGCATTTCAAAGATACCCGCGCTCCTCTGCCGGAAATCGCCAAGGCTCTCGGCGTCGATGCCATGGTGGAAGGTTCAGTCGTACGCGAGGGCGGTCGGGTCCGCGTCCACGCCCAGTTGATTCGCGCCGCCACCGACGAGCATTTCTGGTCGGAAACCTACGACCGCGAGCTCGGGGACGCCCTCGCCCTGGAGAGCGACGTGGCACAAGCGATCGCTGCAAGAGTCGAGGTTACGGTCACCGGTGCAGAACGCGCCAGGCTTGTAGCCGCGCGCCAAGTTTCCCCGGACGTTTATGAGAACTTTCTCAAGGGGCAGCTCGCCGAAAGAAGCAACAGCCCAGCTGCAACGCAAAAAAGCATTGCTTACTTTGAGGAGGCAATCAAGAAGGACCCGGCGTTTGCACCGGCTTACCTCGGCTTGGCGCATGCTTATGACGCACTCGGCATGCCTGGCGTTGCCGGGGCTCCTCCGAGTGAATTGCAGCCAAAAGTAATCAGCGCGGTCCGTAAGGCGCTGGAACTGGATCCAGCGCTTCCTGGAGCACATGCCCTGATGGGGAGTTTGTATCAGATGCAATGGCAGTGGAACGACGCCGAGCGCGAATATAAGCTCGCCCTCGAGTTGGATCCGAACGACGCCGGGGCGCATCTCTCATTTTCAACCTGGCTGCTGTCTCAGGGGCACACGGAAGAGGCGCTAGCATGGTCCCGACGGGCCCGGGAGCTTGACCCCATCGGAATTACGGGCAATGCCATGGGGTGGATTCTATTTCAATCGCGCCACTACGATGAAGCCGTTCGCGAACTGCGAAGCGATCTGGCTGTGCACAAGGATGATGCCTCGACCTACTGGTCTTGCTGGTTTCTGGGTTTCGCGCTCAGTGCAAACGGTCAGCCGGACGAAGCGATTCCCGTGCTGGAAAGAGCGCTCGCTCTCAGCGAGCGTAACCCGGCTGTGATCGGCGTGCTCGTCAGGGCATACGCGCACGCTGGGCGTCGCACCGAAGCGCTCCGCCTTCTTGATGAACTAAAACGACGGCAGCAGACAGGCTACATTCCTAGTGCTGCTCTTGTGAACGCTTATCTCGGACTCGGCGACAACGAACAGACATTTTCCTGGCTTGAGCGGGCCTACAAGGAACACTCACCGATTCTGCAGTACATCAAAGTGCATCCCTTCTTTGATCCCCTCCGCGGTGACCCGCGTTTTGCGAACTTGGTGCGCCGCGTCGGACTTCCCGAGACGCGCTAGCCGCGTCTTCTGAGTTGGTGAGCCACTCTTGGCGAGGTTACTGCCTCTGATTGCGGACGTATCACGGGCTATGCGGAAGCAATTCTAGGAGCCCGATTCGCGCCATTACTTCCGGCTTGCCGACAATCCACCCACCAGGACCCCGTTTTTCACTTCCCACAATCGTTTCTGGATCCGAGTCCGTGACTAGGTGAATCCTGGATGAGCATGGCGGGCGCACACGCGCAGTCAAAAACTACTTTGCTGCTCGTGGGTTCGGGACCTTGTAGCCGTCGGTGAGGGTCGTCAGGAAAGAAACAAGGGCATCTTCCTCCTGGTCGGTGAGCTTAAGGTTGCCGAGTTGTCGTTTGTTGAGGTTGGTGGAGTCCTCTGGCACTGGCCAGCACGTGACCTTTTCGTCTGGATCACCTGCCGCGCACTTGGGCAGAACATCCCGCGTGTTGTAAAAGTGCACCACCTCTTTCAGACTTTTGAAGTAGCCATTGTGCATGTAGGCTTTCACGAAGTCAGGCCTTGGACGCATATCGACATTGCGCAAAGTGGCTACTTGGAATTTCGCGTCGAACTTCGGCGCGAGCTTGATCCACTCTGAATCAGGATTCAGTTGGCCGCTATCGCTTTGCAGCGTGCGCAGGAAGGATCCGACTCCCTTATCGACATAAGCGTATCCGGCTGGGTTAGGAGTGTAGCCACGTTGGTCAGGCCGGCCTTCGTAGTAAATCTGTAATCCCGGATTTCTGGGGACGCCGAGATTACTGGCCGTGAAGTCCGTAAAGAGGGGCTCTTCGCCGGGCCCGCCATCGCGATGGCACTCGTTGCATCGCGCCTTGCCGCGAAACAGCTCGTAGCCCAATTTTTCCTGCGGCGTGAATTGGTCCGTTCCTGCCTGGACGTGGTCGTACTTGGATGTGAAGGGACTCACCTCTGGTGAGAACTCGTATGCGGAGATCGCCAAGGCGAAGCAGTCATATGCATGGTCAGCCCGCGCTCGGTCTGCCACGCTGAGATGGACCGGGTACTGATCATTCGCGGGTGGTGGCCCTGGACTCGTACAGACTTTTTCCACGTCGGAAGGCCATTGAATGTTGAACGAGTCCGCCCCCCACACCGTCTCAAAAAGTTTGCGATAGGGAGCCTGGGAAATGCGGTACGCAACACAAGCCGAATCCGGCAATCCCATTTCTACCGGATTCGTCGGCGGCCCTTGCGCTTGTTCGGCGCTTGGGTTCTGCAACCGATAGCCGCTCGCGCGCATATCCCAGAAATTCCCGCCAACAAAGTCACCCTGGAGTGCATTGTAGTGGAGCACCGGAGCAAAGGGCGCGTACATGTAGCTTTGCGGCTTCCGATTGCTGAACCGCGCTCTCACCGATCCGGGATACGACACGGTCGTTAGATTCAACGATTGGACCGGCCCGGTGAATCCCGTCTCTGGCGTATGGCAAAAGCTGCACGCCTCGTTCTGATTGACCGAGAGGTGCTTATCGAAGAGTAGTAGCTTTCCCAACGTGCGGACCTGCCCCTGGCGATCGAGCGAAGTGTCTTTCATCTCGCTGAGGGTGTCGGCCTCAATCCGATCAATTTCCGCAACGACCCTTGCCACATCCTGATCGAACGATGCAGGTACCTGACCGCCGAGGTTGCTGGTTGACTTTACTTCGCTGGAACGGGAAGTACCGGCCTGGGGTTTACTTGCCGCTGAGATTAAGAGCGCGCCGAATGTGAAAAGACCTAGTAGCGGTACGGTGCGATTTCGATTGCCCATGGGCTGCTCCATCACTGCTGTTTGAGCCTATGGCGAACAGGATCGGAGGCGAGCGTAGCACAATCATGTACGGCCAGAAGCACTCCACGTCTGAAAGAGAGGTTAGCAGGCTGTTGAAAATTCGGCCTTCTTTGGCGGCGGATTCCGCATTTCACGTTTTATAGGCTCGGCAAGGAAGCGATTTGGATCGCGGGCGATGCGATCAACTGGCCCGTGGCGAGACTCTGGTCATGCTCGGGCCATCAGGTTTCTTAATCGGCAGAGATTGTAGGCCGCTCCCGTAAAGGTGAACAGCCACCCCACCTTGTCCATCCCTCGTAACTTCACTTTCCTGAGCATCCCTACCATCTTCATCCACCCAAACGACTGCTCTACTCGTTTTCGTTTCCGCTGGCTCATTTCGTAACTCGTATGTCGCGCGGTCCGCTGATCAACGCTAGTCTCATGGACCGACTAAGAATACCCCTCAAGACCAGGCAGGTGCGTCTCGGGCACGCAGCGACCGGTTCGCTCACGCTCGATGTATACACGCATGATGAGTGGGAAGAGAACACCGATGCCGCGTTTCAAATCGGCGAAGCGCTCTGGGACGCACGGAATTCTGTCAGCTTATCTACAGACGAACAAAATGGGCCTGCCGGTGGAGTCCAGCAAGCCCTGACTACTCAACAAGAAAATGGTTGCGGGGGTCAGATTTGAACTGACGACCTTCGGGTTATGAGCCCGAAGAACATACACTAAGTCTCGCTGATTCAATTGGCGTTATCGCTGCAAAACCCCCAAAAACCATGCGCGAGAGAAGGATTTTGGACCCTTGTTGGACCCTGAAATGCGGTGAAGCGAACCTCCCATCATTGCCGAGTACGCGCGCTGCTCGCCTCACCTCTCACACCGACAGGCCGCGTTGAGAAGTTGAACAACTTACGTGCTTAGCGCAGAGTTGGTGGACCCGGCCAGCCGCATTGCGGTAGCAAGCTTGCGTGAAAGAACCATCAGACAGCCAGATGAACGAACCGGGACGCTGTCTGAAACTCGCGCCGTATGCAAACTTCCTGTGCGTCAGCGCAATCTACCCGGTACCATAGCCCTAGCGGCCCTGCTGCGCCCGTCCCGCCTTTTACGTCCCGGCCGGGGGATACCCAATGAAAGTAAAAATTCCCAAGTCTTTCAAAATCCTTGCACCGGGGGATTCCTTGCGCCGCCGGACTGCTGTCAGCCTGGCGATTGTCAGACTCGTCTTGGCACCGGTCATTTTCCTGGCGGTCTATTATCTTTTCAGAATGGGGTGGATCGTCGATCGCATCGTCAATGTCGACGCACCGGCGTCGGCTATTGCGCAACAAGCGTCGATCGAAATGCTGGAAGCACGCCGCGCCGAACGGAACTACCTACTGCTTCACGACCCGATGTATCTCACCAACAACCGCGAGGCGGTGGCGAATGTCCAGCAGGTTTTGGACAGCATCCAGAATCTAGAGACCGATGATCATGAGATTCTCCAAAAAGCGAATGAAGCCCTGAAGCACTACAGGCAACAATTCGCAGAAGCCGTCTCCGTCTTGGACCGGCCCGGGCAGCGGCAAATCGACCGGGTACAGGCGGTGGTCAAAGCGTATGAAGAGGACCTCAACAACCTTCTGAGGCGGTCAGGCCACATCAAGCGGGAACGCCTCATGGAGGAGCTCCGCCAGCGGGTCGGATCGTTCGACACCCAAATATCCAGGACTGTCGAGGAAGCGAATCCGGATCTTCAGCAGGTTACTGAAAGTCTCCAGCAGTCAAGCCAGGACATTCTCGAACAGACCGCTGCGCTTGAATCTGCAAACTGGGCCCGGGTCCAGAAGGATCACGCAAACGCCAGAAAGCTCATCCGCGAAGCGGAGTGGTCCCTCGGAATCGTTTCCGCGATCACCCTGCTCATCAGCATATGGGTAAGCTACGTCTTGCCGCGACAAGTGATCAAGCCGCTGCTCAACTTGAAGGAAGCCGTCGATCATGCGGCTCTCGGAAATTACGAAATCGAATTCGACGTTCATGGCAAGGGCGAGATCGTGGACCTGGTCGAAAGTCTGCGGCGGATGCTTGCTTCGGTCCGGCAGCGGGCCTAGCCTTAAAACTCGGCACCATCCCGACGAAGCGGCCTTTCGAGTGGAGGAGGAGCTTTTCCAGTTTGCCCGCGGTGGTCTCAATAGGTCGACGCAACACTAAGGTCGAACCCGACTTGCATTGGAAACAGAGACCAAATCGCTCGCCAGGGTTAGATGAGCCAGAACACTACCCTGGCTAGGGTCTGACCGAGTACAGGCAAACAAATGGGCCGATCGGGGGAAGCCCGGTCTAGTCGAGAAAATCGATCAATACGTTCAAAATTCAAACAACCACGCGCGGCCTTTCGTCTGGACCGCCACCGCGGATTCGATCTTCGCTAAAGTCCAACGACTATGTGAACGTATTTCCGGGACGGGACACTAGATGCCACTGTCCAGTTCACTCAAATTTGGAGAAAATGACTGGCCATTGGCAGCTACTTAGAGTCGTAAGCATAAACCATCATTAGCTATTTGATGATTGGCGTGGCTCAGCCAAGGTAGCATTCGGTCGTTTGCGGCAGATGGAAGCGCCGCCGCCTTGGGTGGAGCGCACGTTACGTCACATTATTTTTGGGACATAGGTGTAGTAACCGGGACCGACGCGCATCGAGTGATGCCACTCCAGAGGAAACGCCCACCAGACCAGGGCTCCGAGGATAGCCTGGCCGAGCACCAGCGGAAGAATGTTCCGCTCGCGAGCGAAGAGCCAACACATCATCACTCCTCCGACAAACGTAAGCGGAACCAGCACCGGGTTCGGCCAGTGCAAGGATCCAAACAGCAGGCCGCCGGCAAACGAGGCTGCTTCACGGCTTCGGATTCCTTGCAGCAGCCGGTTCATGGTCATGGATTGCAACCCAACTTGCTGCAACAAGCAGAACGCGAAGTACCCGATAAAGCGCTTTGGCTCGACAAAATGAGCCGGCAAACGGTGTAGTGCTCCCAGGAAAATACCTGCAATTATGATTATCAGCATGAAAAACAGAAACACTGGCGCGGCGCGCTGCGTGGCTGCTTTTAAGTTATCGGCGCGCCATCCCAGCGATTTTGGACTCTCGCAGTGCAGGGCAAAGCTAATCACGAGCCAGACAGGGAATAAGAGCCAGGCCTTCGGGTTGGCGTCTTGTAATCTCCAAATGTACAGCGCCACAAATCCAGAAAACGCCAGACCTTCTAGCAGATTTGGGAGCGACGCGATCATGCATTACCATCATAAAGCAGGGAGAAACGTCGCGTCTTTGCAGAGCTGCGCCCCGCGGCGATTTGCGTTCGAGGCGCTCCTCGAAAAAATATTATGATTGAATGATTGCTGAACCTTGCGGGGTCTGCGTGGAGGAAAAGTTGCGCCGGGTAGTGATCTTAGGCGTGGGATTTGGCGGGCTGTCGGCGGCGCAGGCTCTGAAACGCGCGGCCGTCGTCACGCTGATCGATCACCGCAATTTCCATCTATTCCAACCGCTGCTCTATCAAGTAGCCACTGGATCGCTTTCGCTGGGAGAAATCGTCGCGCTTTGCGAAGTGTGCTAAGCAAGCAGAAAAAGGTCGTCGCTCAGGTGTGGCTTGGTGGGTGTTGGAGGATCATAACGTGGACTGGAAGGAGGGTTCAGAGCGGATGGGTCATTTGCGTGCTCATGGGCCCTCGGCGTTTGCGTTCAAGTTTTGCGAAGTCGTTCGATGCCAGCAGTAATCCGTGCCGATAGACACGATTTATAGCTGGCCGGAAAACGATCGAGGCTCGCTCGATCCTCCGCGAACCGGAATCGAGCTTCAGGTTTTCCACGTTGCGGATGCCTTTGTGCAGGAAGTCAGCGTCAATAGCGACGATTGCGATATCCATATCGAGATCTCGCAGACAGCTGATAAGAACGCACGACGCGTCATCGTCGAAACACCCGTGGACCGAGTTCTGTAGCTCGCGGAAAACTTCAATCGCAATTGGCGAAGCACGGATTCAAGCTGGACCCAACGCACGGTGGCGAATTGCCGAACGCATTGCCAGCCGACGTAATTGGATTAGCGTTTTGAATTTCGACCACAAAGCGATCGGCCTCGGACGCGGTTCGGCGCAAGTCAAGACCCTTTGGGAACTACATCCCGCCGTAGTGAATATTGCACCGTGACTACCAGTCCCTCGTTTCCTCGCATATACGAAAATATTTACCCGTCGACGTATACGCGCCCCCTGGCTACAGGTATCCGCTACGGTATTCACCACTTTTTCGTGAACAACTAAAGGCGACTGTTAGCATCGAGAGGATGGCCTACAGGTTGTTCCGCAACCTGACCGAATCGTGACATTGGCCCGCTGCAGAGCAAAGAGCAGCATGACTCCGTAACTTCGGGTCGCAACCTGAGCTTCGGGCACGACCACGGGCATTAACAACGAATGTGTATGGGCAAGATGGCTCATATGCGTGTTGTATATATATCGGCCGATAAACCATCCCATCGTGCCACCGACAAAAACGTCTGACGCGAAATGCTTCTGGGCGGCGATACGCGCTGCACTGACAAGTCCAGCCAAGCTATAGGCAACGATGGCGACTACCGGCTGGTGGTGGTATTCATGGCTCACGAGTGATGCGATGGACCACACCTGAATGGCGTGACCCGACGGAAAGGACGTACCTCCGCCCCAAAACTCACCGGGCTCCCCCTCATCGGGTCGGTTGCGGCGAAATACCTCTTTCAGCACACCTGCCACGATCAGCGAGTCCAGCAGCGACTCGGTACCCAGGACGCCGATCTCTCGCGCCTTGGCGTGGTTGGTCAAAACTCCAAATCCGTAATAGCCAGCGACCAGGGGTACTAGGGTATACGCGGCCCCAATTTGAGAAATTCGTCCACCCCATTGAGCTGTTCTCCAAGGCATTGGTGATGTGGTGGTCGGAAGCGATCAATCCGGCGGTAACCCCTCCCGCCAGCAGCCACCACTTCGCATTGTCGCGATTTATGCGGAATGGGCTGGTAAAGATGTCCTTCTGGTCGAGCAGGATGTTGAGGAAAAGCTTTCGCGCGAGCGGTTTGAGGCGCTCAGTATCGCCTGGGTAGAAAATGCGGTCTCGCCGGTCGAGCCCAGTAGGTTCTGTTTGCGAATCTGGTGTAGTGGCGGGTTCTGCGGGTTGTTGTTCACCAGGAGGTTCCGCAGCCTGACCTGCGGATTGCGAACAAAGCGGAGTATCTTTTAGAGCCGCATAGTTCGGGTTAGTTTCAACTACCTCCCAGTTCCCGCTGATCTCCACCCATCCCAGTTCCAGCGCGCGAGTCTGAGTATGAGCCGGATGAGCAAAGTAAGTCGTCGCAATGACTCCTAGCAGCATTCGTACAGACCAAAGAATGGAACATTTCCTATCCGGGAAAACGGACATGATAATCGCTCTATCGGTTGCTCGATATCATGCTGCGGCAATGGCGATACGCGTCAATCGGGATAAGAGGGTAGGAAAAGCTATAATCAAGACCACCTCGAAATTGTCCCACCGTAACCGAAGGGATGATTGCCGAAACGCCCAGGCGCGCCGGTACGCGTGAAGTGGATAAGGCCCTGGGTATTTTATGCGGACGTGACGACAGCGATGCGAACAGCCACAGTTTTTGTAGCTTACGCTTGCGGAACTAAACGGAGATGATCCGCATCTTTGACACCATGGATGCGAGAAGAGTGTTCGCCAAGATGAATCAGGCACGGTGATTGCGAAACGTCCGGGATCTATTTGCGGCCGGCAAAGCGGAGCCTCAGGGTGAAGGCCCGACCCTGACCGCCAGCGAAGGTTCCAAAGTTCGGCGCCTCAATGCTGTTTACCACAGTGTCCGGGTTCTGGCGGCCAAGGATGTTCACGGCTTGCACACGCGCAGCCCAGAGATAACCGTGGAATGCGAATTTCTTCTCAAAGCCGAGATTTAGATTGGCATAGTCAGGAAAGCGCGATGAGTTGGGCGCGCCAACCAATTGTTGTTGGAGGTTTTGAATGCTGAAGGGATAACCAGTCCGGTATTCGAAAAACCAACTAAACTGGATTCCCCAGACTCGCGTGGGCGTCCAACCCCAGGCAAGAACGCGGTTCGGAACATCCCAGGCCACCGGACCGGATTGCTGCGGCGCATAGAAGATGGAACCGAGCACCGGGTTCAGAACTTGGTTCGAGTGCGCTTCAGAACGAGTGTAGGCGACGAACAGCTCAGCGGACTCCGAGAAAGCGTGTCGTACGGAAACGGTAGCCGAACGGTAGCGGTCCTTACGGTGATCCTGCAAGATAAAAACCGCGACGGGCAGCGTGGGTTGTTGTTCGACATAAGCGAAACCGTGATGACTGTTGCGGACAAGGAGTTCAACGCCGACGAGCGTGTTGTGCGCGAGCTTCTGCTGCCATCCTGCGCTCGAAACGGTAAAGCGTGGCTGAGACAAGCCGCCCGCGGGAAGCACGAAGCGATTCACAACCGGACCGAGGACCGCGGTTCCCGTAGAGTCGAAAAACGTGTCGAGCTGCTGCTGATCGGACGCCTGGCCAATGAGCGAAAGGTTGAGCGGGGTGTTGTGGATACCCCAACCAATGGCGAATTTGGCGCGGTCGGCGGCGAAGGGCAGAACACTCGCGGAAGCGTGCGGCTCGGCCATAGCGCTTTGTGTGAAGCGGTCCCAGTCGGTGCGAAGGCCTAGCTGCAAGACGAAACGCCGATCAATCGACCAGGTATCCTGCAGGTAAGCACCAGCCTGGGTGTCGGAAACTTCGGTACTCGTCGGGCCCGCAAAAGTAGATCGGCGAACGAGACCGCCGTCCACGCCGAACGCTTGGATTTCAGTGCGCGTGGCGGATTGCGAATAGGTAAGTCCCGCCACGTTGAGACCCGCGGAGAGCTGATGCGGGCCATGCCAGTGGCGCGATGCGGCGGTCAGGCCGGCCATCGCCTGCAAGCGGCGGCCGTGCTGGTGCAAGCGCTGGAAGTAGTTGCCGTCGTTGCCCTCGAGGAACACCAAATAGGGTTCGGTGCCCTGCGGCACAGAATCGAGCACGCCATTATCAGCTGCGAAGCCTACTTCAAAGAGCGTGTCGTTTAGCCACAATTGGTCCATCAGAGAGACGAAGGAGCGGGACTGTTCCGCGGTGATGGTCGTGGACTGAGGATGCAGGGCGTCCAGGCCGGCATTGTTGCTGTGGGCACGGTTGTACAGAAAGTTTCCGTGGAGAATGTGGCGCGAGGACAGGTTGAATTGCAGACGGAAAAGATTGTCTCCGCCCCATTGTTCGGAGGTGTCCGCATTGGAAGGTAATTGTTTGACGACGTCAAAGGTATGCTGAAGGCTGATGGCATCGGAAAACCAAATGCGGCCGCGTTCGATCGGTCCGGAGATGGTGAAGCGCGGATACCAGTTTCCAATGTAGACGCCCTTTTCCGTGCTGATTCCGGGAACGGGATTGGTCGTACCAAAGCGCCAACGGTCGTCGCCTTCGACCGTTTCGAGATTCAGAACGCCTGCGCCTGGGTGAGCATAGTCCGCTCCAAGGCGCCCGGTCTGGACGTCGGCCGCGCGAGTGGCGTCAATATTGAAGCGTGACGTCAGCATGCCATTCACAGGGTTTCCGATTTCAAATCCATCCAGGAGGTATTGCGTCTCATCCGACCTCGCACCGGCAACGTGTAAATTATTGCCATTGTCGCGCATGATTTCTGGCAAAGCGACGAGGCTCTGTTGAAGGTCATTGCTATTGGGAACGGGTATGTCGCGAATGTTTCGTGCAGATAGCGTTGAACGCTGCGATGTGTCCTGGGTATCGATCTGATTCGAAGGTGCGGTGACTTGTACCTGCTCGTGAAGCTCTTGCTCGTGGTGGAGGACCAGCTCAAGTTCGTTCGTTCCAGCATTGACTGTAAGTGTCGGATCGTTGAGCAGGAAAAAGCCTGGTTTGCGAACCTCCATTTTGTACTCTCCAGGAGGAAGGGTTCGAATCGCGAAGCGCCCTGCTCCATCGGTCTCTGTCTGGTAGATTTGACCGCTGCGATTTTCAAGTTTGCAGCTGGCGGCTGAGACGGGGATACCATTCTCATCCCGCACCACGCCGGCTAAATCACCCGAATCCGTGGCCTGCATTTCCGCAGAAGTAGTAACAGAGAGGGAGAATATTAAGAATATTGCAGCGGTAATCAGAAGAGCCGACCCCATGCGACATGGGCCATGGAACTCGGTTCGGGCCTTTTTATTTTGACTGGTTCGAGATGGCACGCAGCGCATGAGAGGCTGCCGAATTGTGTAGTCTAGTAATCTAATTCAGTGACCTGTTGGACTACCGGATCAGGCCACTGGTTCAAACAACTTCTGTTTGGATTTGATCTTGGATTCGATTTCCCTGGCGATTTGCAGTGAGCGGTCCGTCACCCAAGCTTCTGCCTGCTCGGGCCATGTTTTGAAGTCAATTCCCGCCGTGGCTATGATTTTGCCTTCCGCGTCGTGAATGGGAATGGTGACGTCAAACACTTGCTTCCCGCTTTCCATTTCTTTCTCGACAAAAGGCTTGTTGGTCTTCATCGCGGTGTACTCGTCCTTATCGCACTTCTCGCCGATGCCCTTACCCTCGCTCGAAGCAATAGTCACGCACTGAGACTTCGTGGGAGGTGTCGCAGCAAGTTCAAGGCCTACTAACTCAGAGTGCGCAGCGAGCGTCTCCTCAACAAGCTTCTGTGCATAGATTCGTGTAGCCGACGACTGTCTGGGTTGCGCTTCAGTTGCAGGGGGAACTAAGGAACTTAACAGCCCGGCAAAGGCAAGTAAAGTGACTTTCGAGAAGCTACTTAGTTCACCAAACATGAGCCCCTCCCTGGAGCGTGGGAGGCGCAGTGCGCCGCCGCTGACTGGCCAACCAAAGACTCTCATGGGCCGGATAAACGGAAGATAAATCAGGGGGAGTGTTCGGTACTGGGCCGCGCCTGCGGAGTTTTTCTCGGAGTTGTTGACAGTGTCGTCACAACATAGCTGTTTGCAAGGACTTGCCATCTTCCATCGAGGTGAAGGAGTGTGTCGACAAACCGACCCTGATGCGCCACGCTTCCCGAATTCCGATCCGTACAATTGAATCGCCCCAATACAACTGCGGTGTTGCCATAGATGTGAACGGACATACAGCCACTGGCGCACGGCAGTCGGGAAATCAAAAGGAACGCGAGCACGCACGGTTGTTCCGCGCTGCGATCCCGGTTCGATAGACAGTGTTCGTTAACCACCTTCATGCGTTCCCAAATGCTGGTGAGGCCGAGTCCATCGTTCTGACACGGTTCTTCCGGGATGAGGTATATGATGTGACGATTCCCATTCACGACTCAGGCGGCAAGATCATCGCCACGGTGGTTGGTTCCGGGGGCAGAGCGTCCTAGTTCGTAAATCGAACCCGTATAATATTGTCCGAATGCTCCAAGTCGGCTTGAGGGCAGTACCCTGAAATTACAAGATACCTCGCCCTTTTGTTTTGCGAGTGGCAGGCGATCCTTGACAACACGGAAACCAACAGGTTCGGAGTTTGAATTACAGTGATGGCTCGCGAGCGCGAATAACGTATCGCGTCGTTGGAATGCCATCGCGAATTGTTCGTAGGACTGATGTCGTTCCTGTGTCTCGATCTGCCAAATCACCCAGCAATAAAAAGAGTAGTACCGCGCGCGGTAGGTCTGGGTGATAATCCCTTAAAGCAAAAAATCCGTGATCAGCGCTGAGACGCGAGACAGTCCCAGGGGATCACGGCCGCCCTCCTCGATAGCCACTCGCTTTGTCCATCGCGGAAGTACGTCAGTAATGGTTGCATTCATCGCTCATCCTGGCGAAAGACCGAACTCTGCTCTCCGAGATTTCAGCATCACGGTTTTGGTGGGGACGTTGCATATCTCTTAACTATCAGCTGGAACGCCGAAGCCTAATCGTAGTCTCTGTACTTTGGACACCGTAACCCTTTGAGCGCAAAACGGCCTCGAGATCCTCAAACACGAGCTTGCAATTACAATATTGATCGTGATGATTGATGGTCCTCAGGCGAAGAGTGGCGATACCAAGGCTTGTGCTCATCAGCGCGTGGCTCGTGTCTCGGAGTATATCCTGGAATCGTCGCTCGCGGGTCGAAAGTGAATCTGCTGATAGCGAAGCGCGGCGGAGACGTTCAGGAACAAAACGTACTTTGCAGTTTCTTTGCAGCCAGACGAAAACGTCTATAACGCGAACGTCCTTAATTCTTCGGCCAGAGTAGCCAGAGTCATCAAGACTGCGCATCATCGAAAGGATAAGAACATTCCGGGCTCCCACGACTGAGGCCGGAATCGATGGACTAAAATTTGCGATGGAGATCATGTACCGGAACTTCGTCAATGAATCGGTCAATCGAACCGACCAATTAGAAGTTTATCTGCCTGTCGAACTGGTTGTGAAATTTGCCGATTCTGACATAACAAGCCAGCAACTTATGGATGGCGGAATCGTGCTTCTTAATGGCAACCGAATTCAAGTTCAGCTAACTAACGGATAGGCCCAGCTGCTTGCCTGAGCTTTGCTGATGGCAGTCGTCTCGTGTCCGAAGCGCAACAAGATGGCCAACAGTGCCGGATTTCCCACGTGGGCCGTCATCGTGTCAATCTGTTTCTTCTCGCTTGGCCTGCTCGCACTTCTCGCGGGACCCGAGCCCACTCGGTGCACGTTTTGCGGGATGTTATGGCGAGCCTGATCGCGCGATGAACCGCGGTAACGTGCATTTATCATTCGAAACGAAAGACCGGGTCAAAAGCTGAGAAGAGCAGCTCCAACAGGGCGAAACCAAATGAAGTGTTCAGCCTTTGGACGTGAAATAGGCTCGTTGGACACAACTCATAACGCATTCTGCTGAGGGTTGCAAAACCCTTCGCCTCGTCGTTTCCAGCAGCTCACCTTATTCTCCGCGCTTGTCAAGCCCTAGCCCTCCTCGAATCGCCGATACAAGAGGATCTATAGATGTTCCTGGTCGCATGGGAATTGCACCCAATTTGCCTTCGTCATAAAGTCTCTCAACTTTGCCTGGATAGACGACGTAAGCAGCGGAGATGAATCGCTTGTTTTCTCCAGTACGCAAGGCATCGCGGTAGACATGCATTTTGTTGATGTCACTTTCCTTCGGCTCACCCAGACCAGAAGCCTTGTCTTCTGCGGTTTCGGAGTCTAGGCGGTATTTAGCGTCGAACACTATCGCGGTATCCTTACCTTCGATTCCCACGGTAATATCAGGCCTCTTCGGAAGAGAAACAGAGTAGGGCTTCGCGTCGCAGCTTTGGTTTAGGCAGCCGAACGCGGAACGCTTCAAGTTCGACAGAGCGCATGGCGTGGAAAGTTAGACGACCCCAAAACGGAGGAATCAATGCGGGTTGTCGAGCTGTCACCGCAAGCGTGTTCCCAACTGAGGAAATTTCTCTCGGCATGGCACCCCAACAAGCTGCGGCTGCTTTTCGCCACGCGGAACGGGACGCCGTGGGATCAGAACTTGCCGCTCAAGCGAAAGTTCAGGCCTTTGCTCGTGGCGCTGAATATCCAGGTGCCTCGGGGCAATGGCTTTCACGCTTTCCGTCACGCAAACGCAACGCTGATGAGCAGTTTCGGAGCATCGCAGAAATTGCGTCAGCAGCGGCTCGGTCACGCGGATGGGTCGCCGGTCACGGAGACGATCTACACTCATGTGATCAGCGAGGACGGCAAGCGTGTGGCGGCCCAGCTCGGCAATGCAATATGGGGAATTTTGGACCCAAATGGACCCAGGAAGGAAAACGGCTCAGGAGTGGAGCCTCCTAAGCCGTTAAGTATCAACTAAAAATGGTTGCGGGGGTCAGATTTGAACTGACGACCTTCGGGTTATGAGAACGCAATGAAACTTGTGGAACGTTGATTCTGTGCGACTTAGCTGCTAATCAGTTGATCGTACTTCTTTCCCAAATCTTTCCCACTCAACCGCCTTCGAGGGCACGTTCGCCTCTACATGATTTCTGAACTGGCGACCTCCTGGTCCCGAATCATAGTAATACTAAATCTAAGCCGTTGAATTGGCTTGCTCTCTTGTGCAACCTTCTTACTAAATGCGCTACGACTTGCGCTACTCAGGAATCGGTGATCTCGCCGCACCGCCGCAGACCATTGCAGGGAGGCCCTCTCCCTCAAATCGTCAATCTGAGTTCTCACAAGTACTCCTCTATTTGACATTTCCCGTGATGCAGGAAGCTTCCCCTGAGAGCAAAAGCGTCCCGGCCGTCGGGAATGGCTTGAGACGCTTTTGTCTTTGTGTGCAACGGAATTTCACAGTTTTGTTAGTTCCACCGCCCACAACCTCATTGCACCGTCACTGCGATACTAGTCGAATGCTGGATTCCGTTTGGAACGGTTGTCGCGGTTACGGTCACTGTAAAGGACTGCGGGAGTGGCGGGCCTGTCGTCCCTCCTCCGCACGCCGCGGGTAGTACCGCGACGGTAATCACCAGTGCGCAGAGCAGCCACAAACCTCGCCGGTTCTTGGGAGATTTTCCCGCAATAATCAGCCCGAAAGCTCCGAGCGGCAAGCAAATTGCAAAAACTCCGCCGCCAAAATGAAAAGAATTGGGAGCCTGTTCAAGGCTGGCGGAAAGCGAAGCTGCGTTTATTGTCAACGTGGAAGTCCCTCCCGCGGCTACCGTCGTTGGCGACATTCCGCAGGTTGGCATCGGCGCCAGGCCGCTCACCACACACTTCAAGTCAAGATTTCCCGTGAAGCCACCTTGCCCGCCAAACGTCAAGACTTCGCGGCTCGATCCGCCACGCGCTACGGACAAGCTTTGCTTCTCCGGCGTGATCGAGAAATTCTGAACGGCAACATCCAGGTTTGCACTGTTGTTCGAACCGTTAGGGTCAACTTGATCCGAGCTCACACTTACGAAGTTTGTCTCTGTGCCGCCGGCGCTCGACGTCGCACCGAAACTGATCGTCGCGCTTGCCGATGCCGCCAACGTGCCAAGCGCGCAGCTCATTGCTCCGTTTGCCGGTGCCGCGCACGTTCCCTGGCTGGCCTGCACGCTTCCAATCGTCGCTCCCGCTGGCAATGTGTCGTTCAGCACGACATTGGTCGCTTGAGCAGGTCCTTTGTTCTTGACGCTAATCGTAAATAACGTTTGCGCGCCGGCGAACACCGTAGGCGGAGCGGCGTTCTGATTGACCGCGAGGTTCGCAGGATTAACGTTCACAAGCAGACCAAGTCCGTTGTTATCACCGTTGAGATCCGGCGTATCGGCCGACACACTGAAGCCATTACTGACGCCTTCGCTAGGCCCCATCGTGAGCGCAAAGCTAATGTTGACCTTCGCTCCGCTGTTCATCGTGCCGATCGCACAAGTCATGTTCCCCGGCGTTGGCGTGCAACTGCCTTGACTCGTCGTCAGTGCAGACAGCGCGAGATTCCCGTCGCTGATCGAGTCGGTAAGCACCACATTTGTAGCCGCACCGGGCCCTGCATTGGCGACCTGAATCGTGTACGCGACTTTATCCCCGGTCGCCGCCGTAGTGACGGAAGAGCTTCCGGACACACTGATATCGGCCGGTACTAAAACCGTTACCGTAAACGATGCCGCGTCGTTCTTCGAATTCAAATCGGCTTGCGAACCGGCAACTTGCAGCGCATCGTTAAGAGTTCCTCCCGCGACTGGAGTAACTGCGAAGTCGATCGACGCCGTCGAAACATCTGCCATTGCTCCCAGGTCGCATGTGATGGTAGTTGTTCCAACGCACGAGCCCTGGCTCGGAGTGGCGGAAACAAGTTTCAATCCGGTCGGAAGTGTTTCTCTTACCACCACTCCCGTCCCGTCCTGCGGTCCCTCGTTAAGAACCGTCGCTTGGTACGAAAAATCTACCCCCTCGATTGGTGTTGCAGGCGGCAGTTGGCTCAGGGTCACCGCAAGGTCCGTTCCCGACGTTGGACTATGATTCACAATCACCGCGACAGCGTTATTCTCAAAGTCGGTTACGATCAAATCTGGGGAAGTGTCGCCGTTTAGCTCCGCTACTGCCACGAACGCTCTCAGCCCCAGCCCGGTCCAGGCGGTTACCAAAGACAGAAACGTTCCATCGTCATGCCCCAACTCCAGCACGCCGGTTCCGAAACGCGGTACCACCAGGTCCAGCTTGCCGTCCGCGTTAAAATCGCCCGCGCCTAAATTGCCGACGTCGTTGTGGGCGAAACTAGCCGCTATCCCTCCGCCGGTAAATGTTCCGTCTCCGTTTCCCATGAAAACATTTGTGTCGTCGGCAAAAAGATTAGGGCAGGGCACACCTATGCCGCAGGGCGGGCTAAACTGGGTGTGTATCCCGTATCGCACCGCCAGGTCGAGCTTGCCGTCACCATTGAAATCGGCCGGGACGAGATGCGGTAGAGACACTACTATAACTACACGAAATGGGTCCGAGGGTCGCCCTATCTCTCCAACTGGCGCTAACGCTTGAAATGTACCATCACCCTTGCCGGCAAGTAGCGACAAGTCCAGGGCAGCCGATCCTAAACTATGAAGTACAGGTACCAGTCCGCCCACGACAAGATCCACGTGTTTGTCGCCATTGAAATCGCCCACCGTCATAGCGGCTACGCCATGGCTAATTGGTGAAATCACGGTGCCCGCCTGAAAGGTTCCGTCGCCTTTTCCAAGCAGCAGCGTAACTCCTCCGTCCGTTAAGTCGCCTAAGACCAAATCAAGCTTCTGGTCCTCATTAAAGTCCGCTACCACTAGTTGTGCTGGATACTTATCGGCCGCAATCGTCGCAGGTGCCTGAAATGTCCCGTCACCCTTCCCGAGCAAAAGATTGACGACGCCAAGCACAGCCGCACCGTCTCCGGAATTTACAATTGCCAAATCGAGTTTTCCGTCGCCGTTAAAATCACCCGCCACCATCTGCTGCGGCGAGAGACCTGCCGGCGAGTTCACCGCCGCTTTGAACGTCCCGTCTCCTTTGCCCAAAAGTATGCTGACGTCATTGCTGCTGGCGTTGCCCACAGCAATATCTATCTTGCCGTCTCCATTGAAATCGCCGGTCACGATGAAGGCTGGCGCCGTTCCTACGGGATAGCTTTTTGGCGCCGCAAAATCCGTCCCGCGGCTGGTTGCCGGGAACCCAGTTATAAGGACTGACAAGCAGACCGCGAGGAGGAACAACTTCTGATGCCGCATGGCGATTCTCCCTTTCCAAAGACGGACTTACTCGGCGCAAGCCTGGCCATGGGACATTTTCCGGGAGAGAACAGGTAGGCCGGGGCTGCTCTCTACCTACTCCTGCGCAGCGAATAGGCAGAATCGATCATCACTCTTCGCGAAACTTGGAACCGGGCTCAGAACCGAAGGTTAGGGGTATAATCCAGCCACGATTGGACTAGCGCATCATCAACAGGTCTCATGATGCCGCAAACTCATGCTGTGACGGGGCTTCTGCGGGAATGGGTGCGGGGCAACCAGCAAGCCCTTGCCGACCTCACTCCCCTTGTCTACGCGGAACTCCGCCAACTTGCTGCTTCCTACTTCCGAAGGGAGCGCCAGGGTCATACTCTGCAGCCAACAGCTTTGGTGCATGAGGCCTACATGCGCCTCGTTGATCAAAGCCAGCCAAACTGGGAAAATCGTTCCCATTTCTATGGCGTCGCTGCACGCTTAATGCGGCAGATTCTGGTAGACCATGCGCGCCGAAGGCACGCCTGCAAACGGGCCGGACTCAACGTTCCTTTGGAGCAGGCAGCAAGTTTTCAGCCAGAACGCCGCGGCGACGTCATCGCCCTGGATACCGGCCTTACCGCGCTGGAAAAAGTCGACCCTCGGAAGTGCAAAGCGGTCGAGCTTCGCTATTTTGGCGGGCTTTCCTTGGACGAGATCGCCGAAACGCTTGCCGTTTCTGCCGTCACTGTCCGGCGTGACTTGAGAATGGCGGAAGCGTGGCTGCAAAAGGAAATGCAGGGCGCATAGGTGCACCTTGACTCCGGAACGCTGGACGCAAATCGAAGAATTGTTCCATCGCGCGGCAGAGTGCGACACGGCCGCGCGCACCTCTTTACTTGAGGCGGCCTGTGTCAGTGATCTCGACTTGCGCCGTGAAGTCGAAGCGCTGCTTTCCTTTGATTGCGGAGCCGGCGGATCCGTTGTGGCGGCCGTGAACTCTGAGTTGGATTCCATCGGTTTTCCCTTAACGGGCGAAACAATTTCTCACTACCGCATCCTGGAAGGGCTGGGTGGTGGCGGCATGGGCTTGGTCTATCGTGCCGAAGATATCAGACTCGGCCGCCAGGTTGCTCTCAAATTCCTGCCCGAAGAATCCGCCAAAGATCCGGCGTCTCTCGGCCGTTTCGAACGGGAAGCTCGCTCCGCATCCGCTCTCGAACATCCCAACATCTGTCCGATCTACGAGTTCGGCGAACACGAAGGTCAGCCTTTCCTTGCCATGCAATTACTTGAGGGCCAAACGCTCCGTGAACGCATAAGCGCAACGGAGTCGGGAACTTTTCCTCTCGAAGTGGCGGATGTGCTGGACCTCGCCATTCAGATCGTTGATGGCCTGGACGCCGCCCATCGCCACGGCATCATTCACCGCGACATCAAGCCTGCGAATATCTTTGTGACCAATCAGGGTCAAGCCAAGATTTTGGATTTCGGCCTGGCCAAACCCACTCAAGTGATAACGGTAGTCGGAAATAACCCAGAGCGTGATAGCCGCGACGACGACGCGGCAGAGAGCGCACCCGGCGAAGTCGACTTGCCCGGAACTCCCGATCTATTCCTCAGCCGTACAGGAGTGGCGATGGGAACGGCTGGCTATATGTCGCCGGAGCAGGCGCGCGGCGAAAAACTGGATGCGCGCAGCGATCTGTTTTCCTTTGGTTTGGTGCTATACGAAATGGCGACTGGGAAGCGCGCTTTCAGCAGGGACACCGGCCCATCGCTCCATGACGCAATCCTCACGCAACTGCCTACGCCGGCACGGGAGCTGAACAAACGCCTTCCTGCGAAGCTCGAAAAGATCATCGCCAAGGCGCTCGAAAAGGATCGCGAGGCGCGGTATCAGAGCGCATCGGAAATGCAAGCCGATCTCTGCGCATTAGCACAACCGAGGCATACCTCTCGCTGGTGGGCTGCTGCCGCGGCCGTTCTGTTCTTTGTTTTGCTCGCCGTAGCCTATTTCGGGATTAGAGAACCCCGTCGGGTTTCGAGGCAAACCGCCCTCGAACTCAAGTATCGCCAGATCACGACGAATCCGCCAGAAAATCGCGTCATCAACGGAGCTATCTCACCC
>Ga0247661_1000044_pt1 | contig 23200 bp, 37 predicted proteins | sample CNK02_metaG_FD_182799 | JGI IMG/M metagenome (GOLD analysis project Ga0247661, IMG submission 182799) | Soil microbial communities from Purdue University Martell Research Forest, Indiana, United States - CNK02 | ecosystem: Environmental > Terrestrial > Soil > Temperate forest > Bulk soil...
CGTCAATTCTCGGGGGCTCACGGCCGCGCAGGCCCAGAAGGCTCTGCGAGCGGCAGGCTGGATCCCACCGGCAGGAGTCTAAATGGCCTTCGGCACCGCACCGCATAGGGTCAACGGGGTCTGGGTCACGCGCGAGGGCCGCGTGCTCGATCCGGCGGGGCAGACCTACTGGGAGCGTCATCACCAACAGGGCCTCGTCACTGCGGACGGTCACGTCCCGCACCCCGCTCTCGTCCACCCGACGGCTCCCGGTCTCCCCCAGCCTCGCGTAGCAGCTCCTGGCGGGCCCCAGGACGTCCCGCACCAGAAGGCGTGGTTCCACTCGACGCCCTCGGACAAGACGCATCACAGGGTCAACGTCGCCATGCCGGACGGCTCAGTGCGGCAGGTCGTTATGGGCTTCACCGGCGCGACATCGCCCGAGACCCTGCAGCGTGAGGCACGGGCAGAGTACGAGCGTCAGCAGCGCATGCACCGGCAGGCGATGAAGACCGCCCTGGCGAAGATGATGGCTCACCCGTCCTTCGGGCAGGGCCTCCAGATCGCCCGAGAGCGGCCCGACCTCGTACAGCACAGCCTGACGGACAGAATCGCCAGCGGCGTCGGTAACGCTGTCGTACAGGGCACCTACGCTCCGTTCAAGGCCGTCGGTCAGGACGTCGCGGGGCTCGTCGGCAAGGCCGGGGAGCGCGCGGCCACCTACAACCCCAACCAGCAGTGGGGTCAGGGCCAGCGCACGCGCGAGGAGCAGAACCGCCAGTGGGATCTCGCCAGCGGGATTGTCAATAGCGCCACCGGGAAGCTCGCTTCAGAGTGGGTCTTCAACCCGGCGCAGCGCACTTTCACTCGTGCCGTCCACGGACAGGCCCCCCATCCCATGGACGTCGTCTCTCTCGCCGTCCTCGTACCGGGACTGGGGGGTGCTATTGCCCGTGGTGCAGAGGCCGTCAAGGTCGGGATCAGCGCGGCGAGCATCGGAGAGGGTGAGATCGCCCTGGCGAGCACGGCCGCAGGGCAGGATCTATCACGCGCAGGCGCGGTCAAGTTCCTGAAGAACCCGCGCAACCGGCGGGCTATCATCGACACCTATCAGGCGCACGTCGTGGAGCGCGTGGACGACACCGGCAACGTCGTCACCACGTTCGCTCCCGGCGGGCCCGACGCCCGGCTCGGTCGTGGTCTGGCTCGGCACGAGAAGGTCATCGAGGCGAAGCTCGCTCAGGATCCCGAGCTGCAGAGCTTGCATCAGGCTGCGCTCGACACCGGCGCTGCACCTGAGCACGCCGCCGCTCTGGTCGATCTGGCCCGCGAGCAGAAGCGCGCCCTCATGCGCGGCATGCTCCGTAGGGGCGAGAGCCTGAACGACTTCAAGAGCCGTCTCTCCGGCATCGGGATCATCCCGCACGACTGGGCGCACGACGTACCCGAGATCAACATGCTCTACCAGGGCGAGAAACCCGCCGTCCCGAAGATGCCGGAGACGCTCGACTTCGACACGATGGCGCGCGACATCCTCCGACAGGGTCACAAGATGCCGCCGGGGATGCAGACGATCCCGGAGCTGTCGGCCCGGCTGCAGAACCTCTACGCGCTCGTGCGCGAGGGCGCACCGTACCGAGATTGGTACGACCGGGCCGGGAAGGTGCTCAAGGACGCCGCGAAGCGGATGGGCATGTCGGACGAGGACTTCGCCAAGACTGTCGCCGCGACGTCGCCGCAGGCCATGCCGACCGAGAACCTACGCCGGGCCCTCACGATCATCCACAACGACCGGGGTACGCTCCCGGCAGGCGCGAAGGCCGGAGAGGGCATGGGGGCGAACGCAGCAAAGGCGCGTAGGGTTGTGGCAGAGGGGTGGACTGCTAGCAAGACCGACCTCAAGACGCACAACTACTACCGCAACCTCTTCGAGGCGATGAACCCGAAGGCGTTCAAGAAGAGCGGGCTGGAGTCCGGCCTGACAATCGACCTGCACGCGACCAATGCCATCGCTCCCGAGCTGGAGGGTGCGCCGAAGCATTTCTACGAGGGGATCGCCAGCGCCTATCGGGCAATCTCTGAGCAGATCGGGTGGACACCAAAGGAGGTACAGGCCGCGGCCTGGGTGCCGCAGAAGGCGCGTCACGACGCGGCTCGCTACGGCGGCGCGAGTCACGAACAGTACATGGGCACAGGTGCGGACGCCTACGAGTCAGCTCAGGGTCAGTACAGAGGCCCGGAGGCGACGAATCAGACGCTCTACCAGGAGGGAACTTCAGATCAGGCCAAGGCTGCGGCGGTCGCCAAGGCCGCACAGGAGCCCGACGGAGGTTTCACGCTGCACCCCGACCTGACTCCCGACGAAGGCGACACGTACATCGTGGCCCGCGCAGGCTACGAGCGCACGATGCCCGCCACCGAGGTCACGCCGGACGCGATTCTCGCCTACCGCAACTCGGTGCTCCCCTTCATTAAGGACGATCCGAACGCGCGCATCGGCGGCTGGCACGACCCCGAGGACGGGAAGTTCTACCTCGACGTCTCCCAGTCCTTCGCAGATCGCAACGACGCGATGGCGTTCGGGCGTGAGAACGGACAGAAGGCGATCTTCAATCGGCAGACGTTCGCGTCCGAGCCGGTCGAGGCCGGTGCCCACCTCCCCGAGCTTGATCTCCTCAACGATAAGCCCTCCGTGCGCGGCCCACAGGCAGCGCCGGAAGATGTCACGGCCCCCTTCGACATCCTGAACAACCCTGGCATCAGGAAGCCCGAGGTGCTCTTCCAGCACGGTGGGCACGAGCCCCCGCCCGAGCGCGGGTTGCCCTTCGGCGCGCTCTCCGAGCGCGAGCAGAAGCTCCTGCAGGACATCACGAGGCTCGTGCCGGAGGCCGAGTGGCCGGGATGGGTCAAGAACGCTGTGTCGCAGGAGTCGAACTACGCGCTCAAGGACTTCGCTAAGGACGCTCCCGGCAACTTGACGATCCCCGAAAACTGGGGCGGACAGAGCCTCGATGCGTTCCACGCCAGCTTCGGAGAGGACATCAAGAAGGGCGCTGCGGAGTTGCGCGGTAACGTGGAGCGCGCAGGGCAGCGATTCCAGCCCGGAGATGTCGTGCGCTCGAACGGTGGCCGCACTTTCAAGATCCTGCACGTCGGCTGGGACACCAAGGCAGGCGAGGTCAAGTACAGGATCCTCACCCCGGACGGGATGTCCTACGACGTCAGAGAGTCCGGGCTTCTGGGTCTCGATGAGGCGAACAAGGATCTTCACTTCGACAACCCCGATACCCTCTTCTCTGCTCACGGTGAGCTGCCGCACGGGCACCCCGCGCCCGAGACGATCAAGGGCTTCACGCGGCACGATATGGACTCGTCCTTCATCGGGCTCGTGCAGGGCAAGGCCGACATCACCACGCTCGCGCACGAGTGGGCGCACTACATGCGGAAGTACGGACTGCTCGACCAGCACGAGATCGCGTTCGCCAAAGAGTTCGGGCTCCCCGAGATGCACGACGCCAGCGGCCAGTTCGTCGGCTACCAGTGGGACACTGCTGCCGAGGAGAAGTTCGCTCGCGGCCTGGAGGCCATGCTCCGCGAGGGCGGTGGCCCGAAGAGCATCCGCTCGGCGGTCGAGACGCTCTCCCCGTACTTCAAGCAAGTCTACGGCGAGGGCGACTTGCAGGCTCTCTCTCCGGCCGTGCGGAAGCTCTACGACAATCTCTTCGAGTCGAAGAAGATCGGCTCCGTCGCCGGGAAGGTCTCCGGCCGCGACAGGGGCGTATCCGCTCCGTACGGTGGCGCTGCGGGCGAGGGTGGTCATCTCTTCCAGGGAGACATACCCGAGGCTAACGCACCCGAGGGGCCGCTGCCCGAGCAGATCCTCAGGGGCATGGGGCCGGGCGCTCGCGCGCAGATCAGGGATCAGGAGGCGGCACGGACGGCAGAACGCGGACGGCGCTTCCAGGAGGCCCAGGACGCCTACGACAGAGTCCTCCAGGAGACCGGCGACCAGATCAGCGCGCACGAGGCGTACATGGAGGCCCTGAAGGGGCCGCTCCCGGCCGAGACCTTCACCAAGTTCACGCAGGTCACTGACACGGCGATGCAGGGTCTCTTCGGCACGATCAACCGGCACTCCGGTCTCGTCGGCACGCAGAAGATGCAGCTCCGCAACGCGCTCATCCGAATGAAGAAGGGCTACCTGCCGCGTGAGTTCGAGCTGAAGCTCATCAAGAAGGTCTTCGGAGAGCAGGCAGCCAAGGATGCTGAGCATGGCAACCTCAGTGAGGCGATGAACTGGATCATCGGGATCGCCAACATCCCGCGCTCGATCATGGCGTCGTTCGACGTCTCGGCCCCGTTCAGGCAGGGGCTGGTCGCCATGTTCCACGATCCCCGTACCTTCTGGCGCAACTTCCCGGTCATGTTCAAGTACCTCACCTCCGAGAAGAACTACCGGGATCTGGAGGACTGGATCGAGTCTCGGGCCGACTACGGCGACTCGGTGGCGCACGGCGTCTCCTACACAGACCTGGGGCAGCCTGCGAAGCTCCGCGAGGAGCAGTTCCAGTCCGCTATCGCAGAGCACGTTCCCGCCATCGGTCATGGCATCAGGGCCTCCGGCCGCGCCTACACCGGCTTCCTCAACAAGATGCGCTACGACCTGTACCACAAGCTGGTCGAGGAGGCCAAGCGCACCGGCAAGTGGAAGGGCAATCAGACCGGCGAGAGCATCGCGGAGTTCGTCAACTGGACGACCGGCCGTGGCAAGATGCCCGCCAAGTTCCTTGAGGAGGGCGCACCGCTGCTGAACGTCCTCTTCTTCTCGCCACGCCTGTTCGCGTCTCGGCTGCAGACCTTCAACCCGTTCTTCTATGCTCGCCTCGATCCGGCCGTCCGCTACAAGGCCATGGCCGCGACGATGAAGATGGTGCTCGGCGGCGGTCTCGTCCTGGGGCTCACCGGCATGCTCGGCGCAGGGGTCGTGCTCGACCCGCGCAGCTCGGACTTCGGGAAGATCCGGCTGGGGAACACCCGCATCGACATCTGGGGTGGGCATCAGCAGATCGCTCGCGTCCTCGCGCAGCTCGCCTCGGGACAGCAGGTCAGCACCACGACTGGCGCGGTCACGAACCTCCGCTCCGGCCTCAAGTACCAGAAGAACTCGATGGACGTCATCGGCTCGTTCTTCAGGGGCAAGGAAGCCCCGCCCGTGTCGATTGTCCATGACTTCATCGCGCAGTCGAACATCGTCGGTGATCCCTTCGTCTGGTGGAAGGAGGCTGTCTCGCGCCTCACTCCACTGGCCGGGCAGGACGCCGTCTCCGCTGCCGGTGGGCACATCACCGATCTAGCCAAGCACCCGGAGTACGCTGCTGGAGCGTATCTGTTGGGCGGCACGGGCTTCGGCGTGCAGTCCTACGGAGCGCGTCCGAGCAAGGCGTTCACGCCAGCGAAGCTCGCGCAGAGGGCCAAGGCTGCAGGCCTGCCTGCACCTTCCAAGGAGATCCTGGAAGAACAGAAGTGGGCCGGGAAGCTCCAGGCGGCAACCAACGCCGACACTCTCTATTCCGAGCGCCTGAAGCACGCGCTCAAGGTCTGGGAAGAGAAGTCCGGCCAGCCCGCACCGCAGCTCCACCCCACCACCGAGGGAGAGGCCAAAGAGATGTACCTCCAGTTCAGGCACGCGCTGACGCCCAACTACGACGGGTACGTCTCGCAGGTCAGTGCCGCCACCAAGCAGCGGGAAGCCGCTAAGGCAGTGAAGTAATGGCACCGCCTCCGACACAGGTCGCCCTGGCCCAGAAGTACGGCAAGCAGTTCGGTGTCGATCCTCGGCTGCTCCTCGCCATTGGCGGGCACGAGACGCAGTGGGGCGCGGCAGGCGCGGGACGCGCGACGCAGGGAGGCTACGTTCTCGGGTACGGCGTGACGGACTCGAAGACGCTTTCGCAGTACGCGGGCGTCGAGAACCAGTACCGCTACGCCGCGAAGACCCTGGCGAGCTGGGGTGTACACAGCATCGCTGACATCCAGGCCGGGAAGGCCTCCAGGTACGCAACCGATCCTGCATGGGAGAACGGCGTCATGGCCGTCTACGCTGGACTCGGCGGGAAGATGCCCTCCGCTCCTGGTGCTGCTCCGGCAACTGCCGGAAAGCCCTCCCCGACGGAGACCGGCACGGCCACCCCGGTGGACTACAGGAAGCAGGCGGCGCTCTCCGCACTCGGGGACATCGTGGCGGGGAAGAAGCCGACCGATACTCTCCAGAGCACCGTGGAGGCAGCACAGCGCGCTCCGAGCTTCTCTGAGATGGAGCAGTCCGTGCAGAAGGGGGCTAATCTGCCCTTGGCAGGCTCCGGGATCGGGCAGGCTGTCGTCAGGACTGCCGCGCAGGAGATCGGCCAGCCGTACGTCTGGGGCGGCGAGAGCGAGGGCGGCTTCGACTGCTCGGGCCTCGTGGACTTCGCCATGCGTAAGCACGGCTATCAGGGCCCGCGCATCACCACCGAGACGATCAAGGGCATGGGGCACTCGGTCATGGGTCAGGTGCCGCAACCGGGCGACCTGATCCTCGCCAACCACGGTGAGCATGTGGTCATCTATGCTGGCAACGGAAGGGTCATCTCCGCGCCGCACACGGGGGCGAGGGTGCGCTACCAGCCGATCACCGATTACAAGATCACCGACATCAGAAGGCCGTACTGATGAACAGCATCGAGGGCTCTCCTGACAACCGCAAGGACGAGAGGCCGAACCCCATCGTTCGGCAGCGGGATCTCGACGTCGTCGTTGCCAACAACCGCACTGAGCACTGGCGTACGCGCGCCCTGCTGGTCGGAGCGGTCATCGCCACGAACTCGCCTCTTCTTCCGAAGACGCTGGGAGAGCTGGGGATCCCGTTCTCCTGGGGGATGCTGTGGCCCTTCTAACCTCGAAGACCTGGGTCTGGGTTAGCGTCATCATCATCAGCTCTCTGGTGCTCTATCGCCTCAACTCGAACCAGACGCAGGCCGCGTTCGATGGTCGGCAGGCGCACGACTACCTCTGCTTCCAAAAGCAGGTCGGGATCCCGAAGCAGATCGCGGAGCTGAACAAGCACATCGACCGCTCCTTGAAGTACGAGACGGATGTGCAGCTCGGATACAGGAAGGCGATCCCAGGTATCACTACGGCCGACATCGAGCAGGGAATCGCGGATGACCAGGATCACATCGACGCCCTGAACTTCACCAAAAACGTGGCCCTTTCCAAGGTCAAGTGCAAACAGGAGGCACCTCATGGCAGCTCTCACTCTTCACCCTAAGGTCGCAGGGGGCGCAATCGGCGGGGCAGTCTCGCTGATCGTGCTCTACGGACTCAGCTACGCGCTCGTCATCCCGTCCGAGGTCGCAGCGGCCGTCGGCGTCATCTCGGTGTCCGTCTGCGGGTACTTCGCCCCGTGGGTCGAGGAGCATCAGCCCGGTGCCTAAGCTCCCGTACAAGGACACCGCTGAGTACGTCAGGCAGCACGCGCACGGGTTCCACTCGAAGGATCTCATCGTCCTGCATGAGACCGTGTCGCCGGACGTCGTCGGCTGGTCAGACATCACGAACGTCGAGTCGTATCTGGCCTCGAAGAACTACGGCATCCACGGTATGACCGACGCCGAGGGGCACATCGCCTGGGCGCTCGGGTACGGCCGTGCGGTCTTCTGGCAGTGCGGTGGTGTCAACGAGCGCAGCATCGGGATCGAGCAGGTCTCACTCGCCTCGACGGACGGCAGCTACTGGCTGCACCGCGACAAGCAGCTCCGGGCGACGGCGAAGCTCCTGGCGGCGCTCCACAACACCTGGAAGATCCCGCTGGTCTTCTCGGAGGGGCACACGCCCGGCGTGACCGGCCACTGGTGCGTCGCGCAGTGGGCCTCGGCCTCCGAGGGGCACAGAGACTGTCACCCGCGGCACCTGGGCGGAAACTATCCGCTCCTCTCCGTCATCAACGTTGCGAAGGTCTACGCGAAGCTGGGCTACACTCTCTAGACCATGGGCATCCTCAAGAAGCCTTCGACCGAGCCCGAACCCCAGCCTGAGGATGACACCGAGCAGAAGCGGATCATCCGCTGGAGGCGTCTGCAGCTCGCTCGCGCGGGCTACTCGATGAAGGCCTCTGGCGTCCTGGCTGATGCCACGCACGTTGACATCGAGGCGGCGAGGAAGCTGATCCTCAAGTGCCCTGAGGAGCTTGCAGTCGATATTTTGCTATAGTTCGTTCTTTCCGTTCCCCATAATCTGGCGCGCTCAGGCGAAAGGGAATGGGATGCCGGAAGGCCCGGATCCGAAAGGTGAAGGGCTGGAAGGGTGGAAGGCCCCCCACTTGATCTCCTGTACGGCTTCGGCCTCAGGGAGAGACGGAGGGGGGCCTTCTTCGTTGTCAGCGTTCGCGCGGTGACTTGGGCGACTGGAGGAGAGATCGGTGCAGCCACACGACGTGGCATTCGACACGCCCCAGCCCTTTCTTTCTACTCGGGTGCTGGAAGACAGTGCTCTGATGTCTAGCGGTGTTGAACTGGAAATACTCGCGGGAGAGGTGCTCGTACATGCCGTCTTCGCGCCGAGAGTCGGCACCAGCGGAGATCCAGTCACCATGGAAGTCAGAGCTGGTAGCCCACTCACCGTCGAGCGGGCCACCGATACAGATGTGTGCCTTCATGACGTGCGGCTCCTGATGCGACACTGGCGGCACCAGAGGGTCTCCGGGGGGAGTGTGTCCCTACCGAGGTGCCAGTAGGCCGTATGTCCGCAGTGCAGCGGCCATTGCACCGCCTTCTTCTTCCTGCTCAGGACGCCCATCAGGCCTTCCACATGATCGGGTCGCGGAGGTGACCGCGAGCGATCATCTCCAGGCGCATGGCCTTGTGGCCGATGACGTCGGTGACGCACCGCTTGATGATCGTGCCCCAGCCCGGCTCGTCGTAGGCGTCCTGCCACTCCTGCCAGCTCAGGGGGAGCTTCTCGTCCGGGAGCTTGTAGAGCTTCGTCAGGTTGTCCTGCCCCTTCTTGAAGCCCTTCGCCTTCCGTACGCGCATCGTGTCCTGTACGAGCTTCTTGCGGACGGGCCTGAGCCCGAGCCGCATGCACTCGGAGTTGAGCACCGGCAGGTCGAAGCGGTAGACGTTGTGCCCGGTCAACATGTCGGCCTCCTCGATGGCCGCGAGCAGGGGGACGAGCATCTGCTTGCGGAGCATCGGGTTGCCGAACAGGCCGAGCGGCCCGCAGATCCGGTGGTGGACGTCCTCCTCACCGACCCAGCTCCAGGCAACCACGGTGATCTTCTGTGGCACCCAGTCGGGATCAGCGAAGCCCGCCGCGATGGTCTCGATGTCGAAGTCGAGGATCCTAGTGGACGAAGACGTCTCCAGTTGGCGTACTCTCGATAGCCGGGTGCTCCGCTCCTGCGAGTCCCGAGAAGTAGTCCTTGGCTGCTCTCTCCGCAGCGGTGCGACCGATGGCAGTTCCATTGACGTCCTCCTCGTTCTTGGAAGCCTCCTCTAGGGCCTCCTGGATGTATGCCTTGCCCATCTCGTTCATGCGCCGGACGTACCTGCCGACGAGCAGGGCGATCTCGGAGCGCAGTGCGTGCTCAGCGTCGCGTACGTCGTGGTCAGTCAGTCTCGCCATGTTCGATCATCTCCTTGGTTTCGTCTTGCGTGAACCCGATTTTCCCGAGGTACATATCTCCGAGACGGAGAGTGCGGGCATTTGATCTATGGTTGGCTTCAATTCCCTTGCTGGAATGCTTGTACCTTTTCTGGGTCTCTATGCCCTTGGGGGTCTGCCTGTACCTCAGCATATTTCTCCTGCATCTCCAGTTGGCCGGGGAGATCATCGGCTCGTCGTGACAGTCGCACCTCGGGCGATCCTCACCCTCCAGCCAGTGCATGCTTCTCCTCCTCCGTCAGGTGCTCCCCGAGCCTCTGCAGTATGACGTTCCTCACCCCCAGGGCGCGGTCGAGGACGTGCAGCTCTCCCACGAGGGCGTTCTGGCGCTCGATCCAGTAGTCGTCAGACCGAGCGCCCGCCTTGCGGTCGCGGTGCTTCTGGCTACCGGCCCGGGCCACCGATCTCCTCTGGTCGTGTCTGATCCTGCAGCCAGTCCAGCTCCTCGACCCATGCCACTGCGACGGCAGCGACCTGAATCAGCTCTGCTCGCAGGTTCGCCATATCGTGCTCCAGGGCGCTCTCGCATGCCTCTCCGAACTCCTCGCCCAGTACGAGGCCGTAGTGCCCGTTTCCGTGAATGCGGTCGGCCCCAGGGATGCCACCCCACTTGTCGTCCTGGCGAACGCGCTCTTCCTGCACTTCTTCGAGCGCATGGAAGCTGCTGTGTGTGAGATTCATGACTGCTCTTCCTCGAAGAGGACGTACGCGATCAGCGCGTACACAGCGATGTCCATGAGGTTGTCCTCTACGCCCTCGTTCGAGAGCGTGCCGCGCCGAACGTAGGTCTTCAGACGCTTGATCTTGTCGTCCAGCCTGACCATCGCGCCGACCCAGCCGTCCACGCCCCACTCGCTGCTGGCCCGAACGTTGAAGAACGGATCGTCGTCCTTGCCGTAGTCGGACTGCTTCTTATCGTGCATGATCCCGGCCTCCTGTAGCAGCTCGTGGAAGCGTGCGCTGTTCGGATGACGAGAGATCGCCTTGCGGCTGTAGCCCACCATGCCGGTGATGTCGCAGTCCATCTCGTGATACGAGACCTCTCTGAAGCTACCGGGGCCGACCTCGCCCGGTTCGACCGGGATGAAGGAGTCCTCAAACGGCCCCTTGTTGTAACTGCTCTTCTTCTTGCTCATACGTCCTCCTGTGGTGGATTGCCGGAAGTGATGGTGCGGGTGGTCTTGTCGTAGTTGACGAACCAGCTCTTTCCGGCCTCGTCCTGGTCGGTAGTGACGTGCCGGTTCTTCAGCAGGATCACCTCGGTGTAGCCGGTGTAACGGAGGCCGTCAGAGTCGCGCTGTCTCCAGATCGAGAGCGCCATGCTGGCGTCCTGGCCGATCACCCCGGACTCGCGGAAGCTCTGCAGGTTCGGCCTCGGGTACTGGACGATGTCCTTGCCGTACATGCGAGGCTCGCGGAGCTGGCAGAGGAGCACGAGCACGACGTTCAGCTCCAGCGCGATGTTCGTGAGCTTGTTCAGCTCCTCCTCGAACTTGCGCCGCTCTCCACCCCAGGCGAGCCGGTGGATGTGGTCAACGACCACGATGTCGCTCTCGCGGTCTCGCACGATCTCAGTGATGCGGTCGGCGGTCATCCCGCTCGACTCGAAGATGATGTCCAGGTTCCAGCTCTGGATCTCCTCGACGCCCTCGGTGTAGAGCTTCGCCCACTGTGAGCCGGGGATCTGCCAGGGCTCCTCCAGTACGCGCAGAGGGATGCCCTTGTGCGCGAGGAGCACGTTGCTGAGATCCAGCTCCGACATCTCCAGGGTGAAGTAGGTGACGTGCGTCTCCCGCTCACACCAGAGCCTCGTGGCTTGCACTCCCAGCGTGCTCTTGCCGTCGCCCGTGTAGCCGCCGACGGCGTACATGCGGCCGGGGCGGAAGATCAGGGGGACGACGGGAAGCACGAAGCCGGGGCTCTGATCCTGCGTGAGGGTCAGGTTCTCCAGCATGCGCTCGCCCAGCTCGACGGCTGTCAGGACGCCACGCCGGACACGCGGCTTGACGGGCTGCAGGTCGGTGAAGTCGAGTCCGGCGGCGAGATGGTCGGAGATGTCCTTGCCGACCTTGGACTGGTAGACGAATACGTTGGCCGCGATGCCCGCTAGCGCAGAGCGAACCTGCTCGGCATGCGACCGGCCGGGGTCGTCCTTGTCGATCAAGATGATGACCTTGGCCCCCCGGAGCTGCTCTGTGTACTCCTCGCGCCACTTGCCAGCGCCCATGGGGTTGCAGGTCGCCGTCTTGCCGTGCTCGCGCAGGCTCTCGACGTCCTTCTCGCCCTCCACGACGTAGACCGTGCGAGCCTCTGCGACGGCTGCGATTACTTCGGGGAGCCGGTAGAGCACTCGGCGCACTCCGTCGAGGTTCCAGACGTAGCCGTCCGCCCTGGCTGCGACGTCCTCCGGCGCGTAGTGGCGCTGCCTGAACTGCTTGCCGGGGAAGCGGACGGCCTGGAAGAGCACCTCGCCTGACTCGTTCGTGTAGTCGTAGACCGCCTCGGGCTGCGAGTAGTCGGGGCCTGCGTTGTAGACGATGTCCCGCCAGTCCTTGCCGAGCTTTGACAGGATGTCGTCCGGGTCGCAGCCCGCGTGGCAGTGCAGGAGCAGGCGTTCGTCGCCCTCAGTGACCGAGAGAGAGGCGTTGCGGTCATCGTGCGCGGGGCAGATGGCCGCGTAGCCGTTCCCCGCGGGCTTCACGCCCTCCAGGAGATCGAGCAGCTCCTCCAGGGTCATGAGGCCTCCAGGATCTTGTCGGCCCAGGGCCGTACCTGCTTGATCCAGTCGCCCATGTTCAGGAGGTAGTTGCGAGGATCCCAGACGAGGTAGCACGGGCCGATGATCGAACCGTAGGGGACGAGATCGCGGTCGATGCCGGTGATCGCCTCCATGGCGACTTGACCGAGGCAGAGCACGGCGGCAGGAGCGGTGTTCTCCAGCTCGCCATTGAGGATCGCGGCCCAGGCCATCAGCTCTTCGTTGTTCGGAGCCCTGGTGCGTCCCTCCGCGTTGACGGGGCGCTCCTTGACCGCATTGGTGCAGTAGACCGAGGCGTAGTCCATGCCGACGGCGCGGAGCACGGTCTTCAGGCGACTAAGAGCGATACCGGCCATGGGCCGTCCCGCCTTCTCCTCCTCCGTGCCTGGAGCCGAGCCTACGATCATCCCCAGCGAGGGCTGGGGGCCTTCTCCTGCGACCGGCATCAGGGACTCTCCAGAAGAGTCCGCATGCGCGAAGCGAAGAGCCGGACGATGTTCTCCTCGGCATTGTTCTTGGGATTGTCGAAGACGAACTCGGTGAAGACGCTGATGCCTCCGATCTCAATTGAGGCAGCGCGAGTCAGGCCGCTTCCAAGCGGCTGATTCCCATGAACGACGACTTTGATCTTCATGCTGACACCCGACGACCGGCGTTGTAGTTCTTCTTCTCCTTGTAGGCACGATTCCGGGCCGCGACACAGGCACCGCACACGATCTTGCCTCCCCAGACCTTGCGACTCTCGGGGGAGCAGCCGTTGATGCAGCGCCAGCCGGGGTTGATGTCCTCCGGGTCACGGAGATCGACCTCCATGTAGGCCTGATTGAGATAGCCGTTGTCGTACCAGAGGTGGTTCAGCTCCATGGCCGACATCAGCCGGTCGGCCGTGTCGAAGAACAGGTGAGTGCGCTTGCCCTCGCGGAGCTTGTGGATCGTTGAGACATCGACGCCCGAGCGCAGCGCGAGCAGCGTCACGGGATCGAAGATGATGGACTCGGGTGTCTGGTCTTCCTCCTGGAGGAAGCGGCTCTCAGTGGCGACCTCTTGCCGTGAGAGATAGTCCTCCAGGATCGGCAAGAACAGCGCCGACGGAATCGTCCTGCACATCGTGTACCCCCTGTGTGATGTCGAGTAGTGGCTCGACTCGAATGGTGGCCCCGGGAGTCCCTCCCCAGACCTTCGTGGCGACCCAGCAGACGACCTGACGGTCGTCTCTCACCACGAAGCCGGTGATCGCGTCCCCCACGGCCCGGAGCAGCTTGTCCAGGTCGGGCGTCCCGTCTCTGTAGACGGGGGCAGAAGCCTTGAGCTTGTTCTTGTTCTTCCCCGAGCCGTAGTGGCTGGCCGGGCGCGGGAATCTGAATTGGACGTACGCCATCACCGGGCCGGTGAACAGCTCTCGACCCATCATGGCGTTCGCGGCATCGACGGAGATGTTCTCCCGCCAGGGCTTCGTGCGAGGGTTGGCCTCACCACCGAACTGGTTCTTTGAGCCCTGCGGTGCAGGCACTCCCCAGACCCTGAACTCGATCCCCACCCCCTCAGTGTACACTACGCGAGCCCCGGTGGCAGGAAGTCCGGCATCTCGTTGTCGTCCGGCCCGCCGAGCAGGTCTTCCATCTCGGCCTGTAGCGTCGGGCGCTTGCCCCAGTCGAGGAAGTTCTGCGCCTCACTCAGCTCGTAGACCTTCTTGAGGAACGCCTCGGCCGCTGCGTGCAGCTCTGGGTTGACCCGCACGGCGAGCTGCACGCCGTAGCAGACGAGCGCGAAGCTCTGCCGCGTGAGCCGGAAGGCCATCGAGTCTTCGGGGTCGTCCTCTGCTCCGAGGATCAGCAGACAGTTGAACTCGATCTGCTCCCAGCTCGGAGGGCTGGGGGGGTTGCCGTACTCGTTCATGTCGTTCCTTCCTTCGATCAGTCCGAGACAGTCGGCGCAGGTTGCGCCCTTGCGACAGCGTCCGGTCGGGCAGCTCATCGTACGGCCAGCCAGATCAGGTAGAGAATGCCGGGAATGAAGACGCCGTCGAACCCCACGATGAACTGCGTCAGTGGACTCACCGGTATCTCCAAGAGGCTTGATAATCGACCTTCTCTCCGTACGGACGCGGGATGATGATGACGTTCCCGTAGGTAGCGTCCACCTCCAGCCTTCGCAGCTCTTCGAGCAGCGTGTGGAGCGCCTCCAGGCGGGTGATGCCAATGACTTGTATCTCGCGGATCATGGCATCGGTGTGTTGAGCCAGTCGGTCAGACCAGCGATGATCGCCTCGAAGTCCGGGATCTTGGCGTCGGCCTCGTACAGCTCCATGATGACGAGCCGTTCTTTGACTAGCTCCATCGTCAGATCCCAGACCTCGCCGCCGTTCTCGGTGTCGTCCGGCACGCGGATCGAGACCGTCCGGCGCTTGCGACGGGCTTCACCCTTGAATCGTTTGCGCTTCGCCTTGCCCTCGCGGGAGCCGGGCTGCGGGTTGAGTGGGCCGACGAGATCCCAGACGGTCATCTTCGGCAACTTGCGCCGGTCGTACCAGTTGAAGACTCCGTCTTCCAGCTTGATCCAGGCCCGATGATCCTCAGCCTGATCGTGGTGCTCACGACAGAGACCGGTGACGTGCGGGATCGTGACCTTCGTGACCGGCTTGCTCTCCGGCCCCTCGATGATCTCCACGAACCAGGAGCTGTTTCCGATCTGCGAGCGCGGGAAGGCGTGGTGTGGATCCGCTGTCGGCTCGCTGCACTCCGGGTGGGCGCACTTGTCGTTGAGCGGGTACTTCGTGCTCGGGACGCCGCGCACCTTCCGGTTCTCGATGGGCTTGAGGGCCGTCATACGAGCACCCAGACGATGCACTTCTTGCCCCGCGGAGAGAGCCTGCGCTCCCCGGAGTCCTCGATCTTGTAGCCGTCGGCCACCAGATCGTGCCGTCGTGCGCCTGCGTCTCCAGGAAGGGACATCCCGAGCCGGAGTTGCGCCTCGGAGTCCGTAAGCCCGTGCCAGCCCTCTGAGATGTAGAGCGCGAGCAGGGCCTCCTTGAACTTCCTTCTGCCTGCCGGATTCGCCCGAGCCGCTGCGCGCTCGGTGTCTGCTGCATCCGCGTGGTGCCAGCCGATGTGCTCGCTCATCTTTCCGCCTTGGCCGCGATGCCGCGGAGGATGGAGGCCGCATGCAGGATGTAGCTCTCGGGCGCGTTCTCACCCGCTGCCTTCCCAAGGGCCGACTCCAGCGAGTTGCCCTGGGAGCGACGGGCCATGCCGCCCTCGATCCAATCGACGGTGTACATGCCCTGTGGGTGAATCTGGACGAGGACGCTGACGGGAAGGGCCTCGCCCTCGATGGCGACCGGCATCAGACTTTCTCCCGGAGCACGATCTTCCAGGCCTGCGTCAGCTCGTCCCAGTCGCTGCTTGAGAAGAGCGCGGGCAGGGTGAAGCCGCGGCGCTTGGCGACAGTGCCGTAGGGCTCCATGCCCAGCTCGTCCGCCTTCTTGTTGTAGAAACCGTAGGCACCGCCGTTTGCGTCGAGCTGTGCGAGCACACAGCCGCAGGAGCCGCTACTCGGGAAGTAACTTCCGGCGGTGAGGTCGAGCTTGCTGAGCTTGATCTTCTTCCGCCACTTGTTGCGGCTGCCGTAGACCTTGTCGAGGAACTTCGCTCCGCGCCGAGCGCGGTTGAGCATGGTCTCGCTGACTTCATAGTCCCGTATCTTCATTTCATCCCCTTGTGTCGGGCCTTCATTTCCTCGAAGGCCTTGTGTACGGCCAGCACGACGAGGAAGTCGTCGTACGTGGCCCAGCTCTCCACGAGCTTGTAGTTGCCGTCGGCGTCCACGAGGATGACCCCGCGGAAGCCGGTCGGGTCGTACCCGTCCTCGACGCTCGCACCCTCGTACGCTTCGAGCTGGATGCAGTGCGACGCGTAGACGTCCTTGCTGGTCTTCAAGTCGAGCAGCGCCGATCCCGGCGTGATCTGCCGGTACTGCGCGCCCCTCTTCGGGGTGCGGTGCTTGACCACCTCGCGCTCCTCAGGGAAGGCCCCGCGGACGTCGTAGCGCCCTGCGAAGCCGTGCTTGACCGAGCCGACCAGGATCTCTGAGGCCTCCGGCTGGAACATGGAGTCCTCCAGGAAGGCGAGCAGCCCCCTGACGTAACCCTGCTCGTGCGGCGGGAAGATCGACACGTCCGGCACCTCGCCGGTCTTCGCCCACTGCTCGAAGGCGTCGTGTACAGAGGCTCCACGCTGGCCTGCGGTGTCGCGGACGTGGTTCGTGGTCATCTGGTGCTTCAGCAGGAGCGCCTCGATCTCGGGCGTCCCTGCGACGTGCCACACGCCCAGCTCGCCCTCGACCACGACGGCGTCCTGGACGGACGTCGGGCCGGTCTGCACCTTCATGCTCCGGGCCAGTCCCATGTTGAGCATGGCGAGCGTGCCCTCGATCCCGACCCGCATGCCCCACCAGGGGAGCGCAGGCTTGTCGAGCACGTTGAGCACCTCGGTGACGGACGGCACGTCGATCCAGTCGTTAGCGGTGTAGCCGGGTCTACCTGAGGTGCTCTTGCCGAGCAGGGGGTCGGGCCTTCGGATCTTGTACTGCCGCTTCGGCTCGACGTGAAACTCGATCTCGACGCCTGATGGCGTGACCGAGGAGGCGAATGCCTCCCCGGCCAGCACCTTGGTCTCGCCAGCCACCGGCCTAGAACTCCGGGGTCGGAGCCGCGACGGGCTGCTCGACGTTCGCGGTGCCTACCTCGACACCAGGAACGACAGCAGCAACCTCGGCGGGCGTCGTCGGGATCTCGGGAGCGGGCTGCGCGCCTCCCGTGCCGTAGACCTTGCCGTAGAGCGTCGCTGCCAGCTTCAGAGCCTCCCTCTCGGCCTCGTCCAGCGCCTCGGGGCCTGCGCCTGTGTACAGCGAGGCGACGAACGTGAACGCCGTGCGAATCACGTTCTCCCGGACGATCCGGTTGTCCTTCGCCTCATGATCGACAGGGGCCTGCATCGGGATCGGGACGACGGGCGCAGGCCCGACGTTCCCACCCGGCCCGGCCACGACCGGAGCTGGAGTTGCAGCCAGTGGCTGCGCGAGCGGGGGAAGCGTGCCCGGAAGACCGATGTCCTCCAGGTAGTAGTTCGTCCACTTCCCGTTGATCTTCTGCTCGACGCGAGCAGCGACCACCTGACCCTGCAGGCCCTGCGCCTTCTGCGCGATGCCTGCGTCCCAGGTCTGGTACTTGACGCCGTCGGACATGGCTACCTCGTAGACCGTGCCCTTCGACGTGTTCTTGCCCGAGACGGACAAGACCTGTGCGCTTACCTCGTACATGAAACCTCCCACGTTGCTTGGTCATCACTGTACACACACCATCGGACGGACACACACGAGGCATCCGTATGTCCGTCCAAAACCGTTGTTATGCTCCGACCGAGCGGCGGCCGGGAGCGAGGGAGGAGCTGTTGTGGATGTAGTTTGTTTCCTTCTAATACTTGCTTATTACTTCTTCTATGCATACACACATGGAGGGTTGTGAATGAAGCTCTTGCTCGATGAGGATTATCGGAAGAAGACCATCGAGCGAGCTGAGATCGTGCTCCTCTGGTTCGACTGGATCGAGGGCAAGTACGACGACATGATCTCACGCGAGGAGTCCGCCTCAGCACCGGCAGGCTTCGATGCCGCGCCCGTGTCCCGACCGTGCGAGCACCGCCGCGAGTGGCGCAGGGGGAAGCTCTGTCTCGCCTGTGACAACACGGGCTGGCGCAAGTCCACGGCCAAGGAGAAGCAGGACGGGATCGCCTTCGACCCGTACGCCTTCGAGGTGCCGGACACGAAGGTGAAGGTCAACGACAGCGCCTCCTCCAAGTTTGAGCAGGAGGCAGCCAAGATCACCTCCATCCTTTCGATGCTTGCCAATCACGCAGCGATCAGGGCCGGGGAGGACTTCGCAGAGGATCGCTATATCGCTCAGTACCGGAAGGCCTGCCAGAAGCCCGAGGGAGCCAAGGTGGTCATCGCCGCCCTGAACCGGATCGAGTCCATGCGGCCGGGCGGTGTCTTCGGTCAGTTCCTCGACCGCCGCGAGCTGGCGATGATGGTCGCCCTCATCATGGACAAGAGCAAGCGCCTACGGCCACCGCCGGAAGACCGTGTCCGGTCGTGAAAGTCCGGTGGCGGTGGTATCATTCCAGTACCGCCAGGATGGACTGGCCCTAGCTCAGCCTTGGCGTGCAAAGATCCGGGAGTCCTCCGGCTCGGGATCCCCGGTGTAAGAGGGCGGCAGGCGCGCACGACCCCCACGTTTGCGCGCCGCCCCCTCACCCTTTGGAGGTGTACATGCACCCGTCCGAGATGGCGCAGCTCCTCCGCTCGCAGGCTCGCGTTGAGCCCTCCAGCATGGACGAAGAGCTGGCGCTCATGAGGATCGACCAGCTCAGGTACGAGGAGGACGCAGCCACCCGTGAGACGTTCAAAGATCGCCGCTCGCGCTTCGCGCGGCGGCTCGCGCGTGACGGCCTCGATCCTCGTGAGATCGGCCGCGCGTAGGGGGGAACACCAACCGCTCCTCCCCAAGGTGATGTGCAGGGGTGGCACCTTGCGCCGCGTACCTCGACCGGCCTCGTCCGCCCCTACGCTTGGCTCGGGACTGCTCGCTGCACGAACGAGCTGAGCACGTCCGGCAGGATCTTCTTGCCGTCGCGCAGCCTCTTCGTGCGGACGTACGCGACGCCCCGATCAGAGAAGCACTCGATGACCTCGACGTGCTCCCCCCAGACGTACCAGCGCGATCCCTCATCAGGACGCTGGATCATGACTCCACCCTCGTGCAGAGCTTCAGGTACTCGCCGGGGTTCAGCGGCACGAAGGTGCCGTGTACCACGGTGCCGCCACCCTTCGGCAGCAGCTTGACGCATCTGCGTTGATCGTTGTCAGGGCCGACGGCCCTGGCCCCGTAGGTTGCCCCAGCGAACAGCATGAGGCCGATCAGGATGCCTGCGGTGCGTGGTCTCATCAGGTTGCCCTCCTCAGGTCAGGTACGTCGGGCTGACGCACCGGCCAAGGGCTCGTGAGAGCCCCGGCCGCTGTCGTCCCCTCACGCAGCGTTGATGTCGTCCCAGAGGCGTCGAGCCTGCGGTGACAGGCCGTCGTCCTCGTCCTCTTCCTGGCTCTCGGCCAGCAGGGTCTCAGGCTCGCGCCTGAAGATGTCCGGCACGCGGGGATCCGCGAAGGTGTGCCAGAAGGCCAGTGCGGCCTCCGCTGGCGACAGCTCGGTGAGCACGGCCACGACGTTGTCCTCGTTGTCGAGCACGCTGACGTGATGCCGTGCCTCCCCATCGAATCCCCAGACCACGCGGCCACCGTTGCCGTAGATCACTCGGGTGTCCAGCTCGCGGATCATGTTTGCCCTCCTCAGGTCAGGTGATGCGTATGCGTCACCGGGCGATGCCCAGGGCCATGAGGCCCCAGGCGCTCGCCGCTAACGCCCTACGCGGCGACCAGCTCGCGGATGGTGCGAGACAGGTTCGCCTTGGCGGGGTTGTCGTTCAGGAGCGTGCGCTTCACGTACGACTCCTTGGAGTTGTAGCGCCGGAGGTGATCGAAGTACTCGCCACCGGCCTGGAACAGCCCGTAGCCCGTGAGGCGATGCGCCTCGGGGATCGTCGGGCCGAAGAAGAGCGCGTTGATCTTGGCACGCTCTGTCTCGATGTTGTTCTTCACGCGATCAGAGACCGTGCTCGACAGCGAGACAACGCCGTCGCGGTCACCGATGACCGTGGACACGAACAGGTCGCGCTGCTCCGGGGTCACCGGAATCGCGGCCAGCTCTTCCATCACCTGACGGAAGACGTCCAGGCCCTTGCGGACGCCCGAGATCGCTTCCTTCGCGTCCTCGATGCGCTCCATCACGTTCTTGGTGTGGCGGAAGGTGAAGTCAGTGCCGAGGCGCTTGCCCTCGGCCTCCGACGCGGTCACCGTGTTCGCGCACACCTGCTTGATCGTCCCACTGCGAACCTTGAGGGCTGCAGTGCCGTCGTGCGCCCAGCTCAGGCACCCGAACGGGAGGATGATGTCGTCATCCCCGGTGATGCGGATGGGCTCGTCCAGCTTCAGCGTGATGGCGCAGGTCTTGCCGCCATCGAGCGTGATGCCGGTCTCGTACTGGAAGCCCTGCTCGAAGAGCAGCTCGGCCACGTCGTAGGCGGTACTGTTCTGGATCGCCTCGTACGTGGACGGATGGACTGCCAGCTCCTCGTCCGTGTCTTCGCGGACGTGAGCCTTGAAGCCGTCGAGCGCCTTCCAGTAGCGCGCCCCGTCGGGCTTCGACGCCGAGCGCGCGATGCTCCGCTCAACGACTTGCCAGTCGTGCCCAGCGAGCTTCATGGCGGTCTCGCGGTCAGGGTAGTCGTCCAGGACGACGCCCATCCCGTGCCATGCAGGCTCCCGAACGAAGAAGCCCTGGTCGAATAGTGCAGGCATGATGCCCTCCTCAATGCACCGGCGTAGCCGGGGTGAAGCCACTGTGGCAGCACCATCAGGGGACGCCTCGCGGTGTCCCCCGTGCTGATGCCCTCAGCTTGCGACGACGCGGATTCTTCCGCTGCCGTGGCAGGTCTTGCAGGGCTTGTCCCAAGACTCGCCCCCGGTGCCGAAGCACCAGGGACAGAGTTTGGAGACGAACCGTCTCACGGTCGCCGCAGTTCCCACTGCGTGGCGACGTGGACGGGATGGTCGGCAGGCCGACCGCAAGTGCAGTCGGGCCGACCCGTGCAGGCAGCAGCCTGGAAGGCGAAGAAGTCCTCGATGACCTCCTCGGCCTCCGGGCCGATGTCGTTGGGCATGTTGCCCTCCTCGTGGCTCCGGCATGCGCCGGGGTGAAGCCACTGCGGCATCACCGGGCGGCGCAGCTCGTGGCTGCGTCCGCCGCTGATGTCTCAGTCCTTGACTGCTGCGATGATCCGGTCGCGGAAGGCGCGACCAGCCGGTGTGTTCAGTTCAGCTCTGGCCCGAAGTCCGGTCAGGCGTCTGTTCTGCCGTGTCTCTAGGGGCCATGCTTCGTGCGCCTGATTCTCGGCCGCGCGGCCGCGCGCCAGGTAGGCCACGGGATCGCCGGTCTCGAAGTCGGCAGCTTCTGCGGCCTTGTAGAAGTCGCAGGCGAGCGCGTAGTAGAGATCGCGCACGGTCTGAAAGTACGGTTTCATGCGTCCCTCCTCAGGTGTGGTGTGTCACTGCGACAGCACCGTGGTAGGCCCGTAGGCCCACCATGCTGATGTCTCAGCTCGCGTACTCGTATCCCGTGCCGTTGACGCCGCTGCCCTTCGAGCGGACGATGGCCGGGAGCTTCTGGCGTGACTGGAGCGTGACGACCTCGACGCGGTTGTAGGTGAAGCTCGTGCCCAGGCTGGTGCGGAGCGTCTTGTCCACGGCGAGCTGGTGGGCGAAGTTGCTCGCCTCGGTCTCGGTCGTGAACGGGCCGTAGAAGTCGCGCGTGCCGAAGTCCTGCGTCCCGACCACGCCGTAGACGTAGTCGCGGTCGGCGCTCAGGTTGCCGATGGTGTAGAGCTTCAGCTCGTCGCGCTTGGCCTCGTAGATCGCCTTCTGGCGAGCCGCGATGTCGGCCTGGAGCTTCTCGACGTAGTCCAGCTCGCTCTCCAGCACCTCGTACGTCGCCCCGGCGAATGCGCCGGTCTCGACGTAGGTCTCGAAGATCCGCTCCGAGCTGCCGTCGGCGCGAAGCGCAGTCCGGCCGGTGTCGATGTAGAGCTTGCTCATGTTGCCCTCCTCAGGTAGGTGTCGCAGGGCGCGAGCACCGGGCGGCTCGTGTTGTGTACACGAGTCCGCCGCTACTCAGTCCCTCACGGCTTGACCAGCTCCAGCGTTCTCACTTCGCGGATCTCGAAGCGGTCGTACAGCGTGCTGTCCTTGCCCCATGTCTCGACCGTCGCCTTGGCTTCCTCGACCGTCGCGTACTGCGCGATCTCGTTCCAGCTCCCCGTGACCTCGTCCCAGCCAGAGACCTGCACGTACCGCTCGTCCGACTTGACTTCCAGTCCCGGCTTCCGTGCCTCGGGAGTGAACTTCGCGTCGCACTTCTCGCAGTAGGCGAGGCCGCTCAGCTCGTTGTGGTACAGCTCGGCCAGCTTCCCGCAGTTGTCGCAAGTGTCCATGTGTCCTCCTCAGGACGAGGACTGGCAGGATGCCAGCGCCTCTGTGAAGCCCTGAGCCGCACGGGAAGCGGCGGGTCTGGCTCGGAGGTGAGGTGAGTCCATCGCCCGCCTTCACCGGGAGGTGGCTGGTCACATCCGGGCACCGAAGTGCCCAGCAGCTCGCAGCCAATTGGCGGCAGAGCCCGTTACGGCTGAATAGCCCACGGCCCAGGGCCTCGCAGAGACGCCCCACCGGAGAGTGAGCGACACAAGATCGCCGCTCAGACCCGCTGAGACGTCCCCGCCTTGAGGAGGAGGGGTTGATGTTCCCACGTCGCTCATCGCGTTGAGAGGGAGCTTAGGGGCCATCCGGGGAATGAGGTAGAGCGCATCGCTCGCCTGTCCTGCCGTGCCCCCCGCCTACGCTGCCAGCTTCACCTTGCTGGGCGACCCTTCTGCCGGTTCACGTCCCCGACTCGGGCTTGTCTCGGCGGTGCAATCTGCACACTGCCCATGTACACATCGGCTGTCAAGGGTAGGCCAGAACAAAAAGTTCGCAATTTGCGGGAATTTCGTCGCCCAGGAGGCTGAGAATGACCGACCCCGAGACCGACGTAGCACCGACAGAGCC
>Ga0247661_1000045_pt1 | contig 23191 bp, 21 predicted proteins | sample CNK02_metaG_FD_182799 | JGI IMG/M metagenome (GOLD analysis project Ga0247661, IMG submission 182799) | Soil microbial communities from Purdue University Martell Research Forest, Indiana, United States - CNK02 | ecosystem: Environmental > Terrestrial > Soil > Temperate forest > Bulk soil...
AAGCCAGCGGCTCTGCCTCGCTGGCAAGTCATCTGGCCGGACGAAGAGGCTAGGCTTGGCACACTTTCTGTCCTTCGCTCCGAGGCAGCGGTGAGGCGTGAAGTCCACCCTGAAGCGCCAGCAGTTCACGACGCGCCGGCCAATCAGGCCGGAAAATGCTTCCACGCTAGCCGCTGCCTCCAAACTGAGTGAATGGCCGCTTCGGGTGAAGCGGAATTCGACTGAGGAGGATGAAATGAAAAATCTGTATACAACTGAAAGGCTGTTTGAGGATCTGTTTGGCGTTCGTCGCGAATTCGACGAGATGTTCAACCGCATTTTGGTGGCCAAGCCCTGGGGGCTGGAACTGCCTGAATTCAAGAAGACCTTTGGCTTTCACCCAGCAGTGGAAGCGTATGTGGACAAAGAAGCCAAGAAGTATGTTTGCCACGTAGCGCTGCCGGGCATCGAGCCGAAGGATGTGCAGGTCCATGCACAAGGCAACCTGCTTACAATTCGTGGAGAAAGGAAATTCACCCATCGTGCGAAAGAAGCCGAGCTTTTTGAGGGCGAGATCACGTACGGCGTCTTTGAGCGGACTCTCACGCTGCCCGAAGGCGTGAATGTCGAAAAGCTTATGGCGGAATATGTGAACGGCGTCCTGGAAATCACGGCGCCAGTAGCCGCGGCTGCCTTGCCGCGCAGGATTGAAGTCAAGACCACCGTGCCGCTGACAAAGCAGATCGCGGCGTAATTGGAGGACGCAGACGGCCCGGAACTGCTGTGGTTCCGGGCCGTCGCGCTTCGGGGTCTCGAGATAGAAGGATGGGAGGCATTCCTATGATTCCGACTTCAACAATTTTACTGGTGATTGTGGGCTTGGTCTTAGTTGCAGGCGTATCCATGGGCCTCATTATGGCGACCCGCACCTACTTGAAGTACCGGGGCAAGAGGCTCGTGACTTGTCCAGAAACGCGAAACCCGGCGGCCGTGCACGTGAATGCCGGTAAAGCTGTGGTCGATGTTCTGGGCAAACACGGGCGTATTCGTCTCGACCAGTGTTCCCATTGGCCAGAGCGCGAGCGCTGCGGACAAGAATGCCTTAGCCAGATTGAAAACGATGCGGCAGGTTGCTCCGTGTGGAGTATTGCCGAGCAATGGTATCGCGGAAGAGCGTGCGCGTATTGCCGTCGGCCGATCGAGAAGATTCACTGGCATGATCACCGGCCCGCATTGTTGAGTCCTGAAAAGAAAACCGTGCAGTGGAATGAGGTCCCCACCGAGAAACTTCCAGAGGTATTGGAAACTCATTTGCCGGTTTGCTGGAGTTGCCATATCGCCGAGACATTTCGGCGCGAACATCCCGAACGGATTGTGGACCGGCCATGGAAGCGCGGCGCGATGGGCGAGTATATTGCAGAGGAACCGGAAGAACTGTCTGAGTCTCAACCGGTCGTTTCGCGTTAATGAGGCACATACAACGTCGACAGCGCGGGGACCCGACGTTTGCTACCGTCTGAGGTATACGAGTACAAACTGTCAGACGCTAGTGTCCGCCACTTCCCGATCGGACTAGCGCCAGCAAGTAATAAGAAATGCCGAGAAGAAGCGAGAATCCTCCAACTCCGGCGAAAATCAGGAATCCGACTGCTCCACGACCGAACGTCAGGCAAAGTGCTTCCACCAGTAGGCCGAGCATCAGGAGAATTCCTGCAAACTGCAGTCTACGCTCCATGGCATTCGCGCTCAGCATCAGCCGGCTCCCTTCCAGAATTTCTGCTCCTTCAAGGTTTTCACGTCATGTACCGTCTCATGGCATCCGCTCGACAGGCACGAGTGCTTGTTTGCCTTGATTGCCGGCAGCAGATCCGGGTCGGCCGTGTGCACCGCTCCTTCCTCAAACGAGCGCGCCCCCGCGTGGCAGTGCAGGCACTCCCGGTTGTTGAACGGCTCGTATAGCTTGATGTCTTGGGGCGCGGGTGGCGTCGTCAGGTAGTAAACGTAAATGTGTTTCAGGCCTCCAAACTTTGCCTTCATTCCCCCGAACATTGCGTAATTTGTGTGACAGGTGTAGCAGGCCTCCCCCGGAAGAACCCGATGGTTCTGAAAATGCGCGGCTGCGAGATGCATCGGATCGTCCACGCGGAGACTCTGCCCGTAGGGCTCCATGATGTGGCAGGAAAGACAGAACTTGGTGCTCTTGGAATGTTCCATCTCGGTAGCGCCGCCCAGGCCGAAGCACAACAGCGGCAGCGCAAACAATACAAGGAAAGCCATTATTTTCCCACCGCGCGTCGCCGTGATTCCCGGGCGGAATACAAAAATGCTCACCAAAACGATGCTAAATACAATGAAGAGAACAATCAGCGCGTAAGGCGTTGCCATTCACCCAGCTCCGTAATCCGAGAGAGACGCGGCAGTGATTCAAAGAATCGATTCCTTGGATTCACGTTATTTCGCGAGGCTCCGGATGTACGCCACCATTCCCTTGATATCTTCCGCGCTCATGCTCTTGCCGTAGGCGGGCATTTTGTTTTTGCCCTTTTCGATAATGGCGGCCAACTCGTCGTCGCTCATCTTCTTGGTCTCCGGGTCGCTGAAGCTGCGAACCTTCATGCTCTTGCCTGCGGGCGTATCGCCTTGTCCATCCGCGCCATGGCAGGTCGCGCACTTCTGTTTGTATGTTGCTGCGCTCTTATCCTGCGATTTCATGGGAGCGCACAGCATTGCTGCGAGTGCCAGTATGCTGGCCGCGCCTACGATTCGCATCGTCCAGTTTATGTACATGATCGTTTGCTCCTTGAGCTAGTCTTGCCAACTGCGATCTTGGTGTAGTCTTGGGAGCCTATCCTAATCAATTGCCCCAGGAACTGCACGAGAAATCAGCAGCACCTGCAAGGCCCTTGCCTACACACCTGTTTCGAGACCATCGATACAATACCGCCAGAAGGCTCATTGCGGGGTCCGCTCAGTCTGACGAATATACAGATACAATCCGAGTACGGTCCCAATGATAAATAGGAGAGAAATTCCCAGTCCCCGGCGACGATATTCGCGTTCAGCCAATGCGAGTTTGCCTGCTTGCATGGTCTTCGCCGTGATCTTCAAACCATTTTGGACCTCCTGTTCCACCGGGCTAAGCTGGAAACTATGAATTGAAACGCGAGCCTTCATCAGGGAGTCGCGCGCCTCATCTTGTTCCAATCGCGCCTCGCTAACCTCCATTCCCGAAGATTCCGCCTGAAGGAGCACTTGATCGGAACTATTTATGCTTGCCTCCAGCTGCTCCAAGTCCTGGTGCGCTTTTTCTGCCATTTTATAGCCTGTGTCACCTGAGACATGGCAATCCGTACAAAATGCCTTCACCCCCGTCCCGAGGTTTTCATCCGTAGGATGAAGAATGGCGTGATTGCTGTGGCAAACAACACACCCCGGAAGGCCTGCACTGTGAAAGGCAGTTTTATGTGGGCTTTTTTCGTAGAGTTGCGCCTGGAAAACATGACAGTTCGAGCAGACGTTCTGGACCGTGTCCACTCCCGGAGGCGCTGCTCCGTGGTCGCCGTGGCACGTCGTGCAGGTTGGCGCATTGAGGTCGCCGCGAACCACCAAGGCTTCATGGTGAACGCTGGTGGTGTACTTGGCGAACTGATCCGTTGCGACGGAGTGTCCCTTCATGTACGCGGCGTCGGCATGGCATCGCGAACAGGTTTTGGCGACATTCAGCGGATTCACATTCGAAGCGATGTCGGAAGCCGGCCGCAAGTCGTGAACTCCATGACAATCAGTGCATACCGCGACCTTGCTATCCCCTTTTGCGAGCAACTTTCCATGAACACTGGTCTGGTACTGACCAAACTGATCCGTGCGGAGAGAGGGATTGTAATTTCGCATGTAAGAAGCATTCGAGTGGCAGCTGCCGCACAGGGAGGGAATCTGACTCCTCACGATTGCGCCGCGAAACCCGGCAGACCTGCTCATCGCGTCCATATCCGTCCTCGTGGGATCTCCGCCATGGCAACTGACGCAGGTCAGACCCTTCTGCGAATGAATGTCGTGAGAAAACTGCTCGTGAGTCACCTGAAGAGGAGGGTCGAGGGCCGTGTGGCACCCGACGCAAGGGTTCGCAGCCTGGCCGCGAGCCGTTCCGGCCAGACACGAAGCCACCAGCAGGATCCAGGCACACGGAAAAAGTAATCTACTTCGCCGCATATCCATAAATCGTCAAGGCCACGATGTAGCTGAAAGCGAAGACGCCCGCGCTCAAAACGATCCTCCGCCCGAACTGGCGGCGCCCGTTATCGATGAAGGGGAGCAAAATCCAAACCGCGCCTGCAAGGCCGAACAGCAAGATTCCCAGGACCTCGCCATCCAGAAAGATCACCTTGGGCGGAATCAGCTTGAGCGTTTGAAACATAAACAGAAAGTACCACTCGGGTCTGATGCCGGCCGGTGCGGGAGCGAAAAGATCGGCTTTCGTCCCAAGACCCCATGGGTAAATTGCGGCAAGCGCTCCGAGAACGCCTAAGGCGATGTACCAAGCCATGAGTTCGCGCAGGAAAAAATTTGGGAAAAACTTCCTCTGCCGAATGCTTTCAGGTTCTGTTTTCCAGCGCGTTTCGACGGACGGAGGCACGCTAATGCCGAATTTCTGAACCAGAGCGAGATGCAGAAGAATCAGTACGGTCGCCAAGCCGGGCAGGAGAGCGACATGAAATCCGAAAAATCGCGTGAGCGTGGCTCCTGTGACGTCCTCACCACCACGAAGGAAAATCATCATCCTGTGGCCCACGATCGGCACTTGGCCGGTAATTTCGGTCCCGACTTTGGTTGCAAAGAAGGCGAGCGTATTCCACGGCAGCAAATATCCGCTAAATCCAAAGCCCAAGGCGAGAAACAGAAGAATCATTCCCGAGACCCAGGTCAGTTCGCGGGGTTTGCGATAAGCCCGCAGAAACAGCACGCTAAACATGTGCAGGAAAGCCATCAGGATCATAAGATTGGCGGCCCAAGAGTGAATGGAGCGAATCAACCAACCGAACTGCACGCGCGTCATGATGTACTGCACGCTCTCAAATGCCTCACCCGCACTCGGACGGTAGTACAGGAGGAGCAGAATCCCGGTGCACACCTGAACTCCAAAAAGGAAAAGGGTGATTCCGCCAAAAAAATACCAATAGGAGAGTTTGTGCACCGGGACCGTTTTCTTTTTCAGTGGAGCGGCCATCTCCGCCCAGCCAAACCGCTCGTCGAGCCAGCAACGGATATGAGCAAATAAATTCACTTCAGGCACCGTGTTTGCGACTTACAACAATTTCGTCTCCGCGAAGATGAACCTGAAATTGGTCCAGTGGCCGCGGTGGTGGACCCGAGACATTGCGGCCATTCAGGTCGTACATCCCGTTGTGGCAGGCGCACCAGATCGCATGCAAATCAGGGCGGTATTGCACGGTGCATCCCAGATGAGTACAGACGGCGGACAGAGCTCTGTACTCGCCCTCGGCGGTCAAGAGGAGGAGCGCCGGACGGGTTCCGAAACGAAAGATCTTGGAGCCGTTTGGCCTCATCTCGCCAACTTTGCAAGCTACCATGTCGTCCCCACCAAGGTTCGGGACCGACGGAGGAACCAGGTAGCGCAGAATCGGATAGAGGAACGAAGCGGCTGAGGTAAAGAGACCTCCTCCGAGCAAAATCTCCACGATGCGGCGCCTTGGAGGTTGTTTTGGACTAGGCTCTGAGCTGTCCATCGTAAGCTTGCTACCAGCAGAATGAGTATCTAATAAGCACGTGGCGGTTCAGTGTTTCTTTCCCACTTCCCGGATAAAAGCGACGAGCTTTTCTATCTGTTCTTTGCTCAGCTTACCCTCGTACGCGGGCATCTTCTCCTTGCCTTTGGTAATCAGCTGACCGAGCTCGGCATCCGCCTTCTTCTGGACATCTGCCGAATGCAAGTCGGGAACCTTCAACTTTTGCCCCATAACCGTTTTCCCAGAAGCATCCGCTCCATGGCACATGCCACACTTTGCCTTGAACAGGCCCTCTCCAGTTTCTTGGGCCCTTGCCGGAACAGAGATCAGGAAGAGCAAAATGAGAATTCGCGTATCTGTCAAGATTGGCCATGGCAAGAGAGTTTCGCTTCGCATTGGCACTTCCTTTGGCCTCTCCTCGGTACCAGGCTCTTGGAGTCAGACTAGAAGGCGTAGCGGATCGAAAGCGTCACCAGATTGCCCCGGAAATTGCGGGGCGCGAAGATATCCTGAAACACGCTATCCTGATCCTCGTGATAATTGTAGAAACCCCAGTAGCCTCGTCCTGTCCAGTTCTTCGCAAAGCGGTAGTCGAGCCCCGCAAACGGTTGGTAATACACGGAATCGAGCGGGCCGGACGGCGCGTTTGGCGAAATGATCAGCACCGAGCCGCTGGTGCCGGTAAAATTGCCGCCCACGCGAACGGTCAGCCGCTTCCATGGGGTCGCAGTCACGTCGAAGTAGCCGAAGTGCGAATTGTTCGTGTAGGTAGAAAGCTGCTGCTTCAGGCTGGAGCCCGGGCACTGGTCCAGGCCCGGCGGAGCGGTGGTGGCGGTATAGCAAATCAGAGTCTGCGAAAACACGTCGTTGTAGTCGTAGCCGATCTCCAAGCCGATCCGGTCTTTAGGTTGAAACCCGGCCGAAAAGCCGTAGAAGCGGTTGTGCTGGAGGTTATCGATCTCGGGTACGTTGTTGCGCGCTTCCCAAATCGTAATGGAGCCACTCAAATTCATCCATTGTGCGGGACGGTAGGTCGACCGTACGCGATATTCCTGTGATTGCCGTGGCGAGATGCGCGTAAACGTGTTGTCCGCGCTCATCAGCTCGGTGTCAAAACTGATGCGCCAGGTCGGAAGCGGCTTTGCCCAGATGCCGAACAAGCCGGAGTATTCGTTGATGAGCGTTTCGCCAGTGTCGAGCTCGATGGGCGTGGGAGTGATAAAGGTAAACGACCCATCACCATTCGGCGTGCATCCCTCCGTCAAGACGCCACTCACAATCGCGCAATTGCCGCGGTTCGCATTATCCGGAAAATAGAACTGAACGAGCGATTCGAAGTCTTTGTCGTTGATGGAGCGATGGCGGTAACGGAAGCCGAGGCGCGCTCCCAGCCGAGGTGAGAATTGGTATTCCACTTGTGACAGATTGCTCTTCTCGTCCTGCTTCAGGAAACGGCTGGAAATTGCGCTGGAAAAATCGGCTCCGGAGTTGGTTAAATGCGCGGGCGTTCCCGCCTGGGCATCGCTTGGCGGAACACAAGGGACGGCCGTAGCCGGCGAGAAAAAATTGGCGGATGTAAGCAGGTTTGGGCTGTAGAACAGGCAAGTAGCGGAGTCGAATTCCACTGGATTGTGAAAATTTCCGTAGTGGAACGAATCGATGAAGTGCAATCTGTCGGTGATGTGCCAGGTCACGCCAAAGTCGGCGGTCGCTGCTACGCGCTCGCCTCCGGCCGATCCGTTGGCAATCTGATTCCTGGCAGTGGTACGCGACTCGCGTCCATCCCAATTCTCGATCCAGTTGCCAACAATTACGCTGCTGCTCGTGTAGCTCGCCTTAGCGGAGAAATCCAGCCTCGAGAAGTAGTTGGACTGTAGGCTTAACTGTTCAGTCGGCGCGTTGGTGCGCGTTCGCGAGTGCCGTAGATAGTCAAAGTAAGCGCTGCACGTGGGATTGACGAAGCCGGTCGCCAGAAATGTGTCGGCGCATGGCTGATTCGCGCCCGCATTCAACGAAACACCGATGTCAACCGGCGTGCCGTTCGCGATCGGGAAGAGTTGGTGCTGGTCTGTAGTGCCGGTGTCATCCTTGTAGTAATCCCAGATCTGGTCGTAGCTGATGTTCGTTTTGGGGAGCACGCGAAAATCCACGCCCAGGCGGTACGAATTCAGGGTCGTGTGGTATTGCTGCGTAAGCAGCTGTTCAGTTCCCTGGTGGATGGTTGACAAGCCCGGACCCTCGCCCGTGTTGCGGGCGTAGCCGAGCCGGAGTCGGATCTTCGAGTCCGGAAAGACTCGCAGGCTGTAGTCCTGCAACTTGCGCCGGGTGCTAAATAGGTGAGGGCTGTCGAAAATGATCGGCGTGAACCCAGCCGGCGCGTTCGCGAATGGAGGTACAGTGGGATTCAGCGGATTGGCCAGCAGCGAATAGTCCCAAAAATATTGGTCTTTGCGGAACATCGCGTCGAACTCGTACCACTTGTTTTTGCTGATGCGCAGCCGCGAGACGTTTTGCGGGTCGCCCCCGTATCCGAAATTGCTGAAGTACAGGCGGTCGAAGAAAGTGCCGTGATGGTTGAGCGAGCGCATCTCGGTGGCGAAATCCAGCAAACGCGGGCCGTCCTTCAAATTGACGAATGTCTGGTACGTTTGCTGATTGCCGGTGATGTCCGTGAAGCGGTAGCCGAATTCGATCGACTGCTTGACGTTGTAGTTTCCTTGCTCGATCCCTTCCTGCTGCGGATCCTGAAGGGACTGTGCTTGGCTTGTGACAGGCGACAGCAAGAGAAGCCCCGAGCCGATTGCCGCCAGAAAAAAGATGGTTCGCTTCGGGAGGTTCTGCGCACTGGCCAGGTGTCTTCGCATGATCTCCTCCTTACGGCTTGAAGAACACGTTGCTCGAGTTCGATCCGTGGATGGCAACGTGGCAGAGCGTGCAGGCTTGATATTTCTGCGACTGATTGTGGAAGGTGGGTATACTTGGCGCCGCTCCGCCTAGATCCGTTGTGAGGGAATGGCATTCCAGGCAGAGCAGGTTGACCTGGCTGCGCTTCAGGAGGCGCGGATTCGACGAGCCATGAGGCGTGTGACACGAAACACAACCCTCGATCTTCACCGGCGGGTGCTCGAACACAAACGGCCCAGCCTTCTCCGTGTGGCACTTGTAACAGACCGTGTCCTGTGAGGAACTGGCGCGCAACTGCCGGCTCAGGAAACCACCGTGCGGGTTGTGGCAGTCGCTGCACTGCACCAGTCCTTCGTTCACCTTGTGGTGATAGGTTCGGGTGAATTGCTGTTTCGTTTCCAGGTGGCAGCCGTAACAAAGCTGTGGCTGTTTCTCTTTCATCAGAAATTGATCTTCCCTGGCGTGGTGCGGATCATGGCAGTCGGTGCACCCGACATTGTTCTGCAGGTGCGCAGAGCGACCGAAATTTGCGTGCTCTTCCCCGTACTGGTGGCACTCGAGGCAGCGCGCGCTGGTATCCCGCGCCGAGACGTTCTTGAAGGTAAAAATCTTGGTCTTGTCACCCCCTCCGTCTACGTGCTCTTTACCCGGACCGTGGCACGCCTCGCACCCGTGCCATTGCGGACCCTTCTTGGTATCGAGGGTGGTGACAAAGTGCGGAGAGTCTTCGTAAGCCTTGTAGAAGCCTTTCGACGGCATGTCTTCGTGGCACGTCTTGCAGGTTTCCGATCCGACGTAAAGCGCGGGGTCGGTGGGACGTTCGTATGTTTTGGTTTGGCCCGCGGGCTTCGTTTTGTTGTTTTGTGCCAGACCGGGAATGACCCACAGGATCGCGCAAAGGAAGCCGGCGAGAGACTGAAGAATTACGGACCGATGTAACTTCCACCAAGAGCTCATTCGCACTCCTGTTGCGCTCCCGAGCCCGCGTGTCACGAACAACGCCACAGGACATAGGCTACTCCTCGGCAGCGAGACCTGCTGTGACGGCCGTCACGACCCTCCGTGCGCAGCAACACGACGCACCGGAAGAGGGAAGGACCCGCCCAAACTACGGGAAAAATACCGTTCTCGATATGATTAGTCAACAGCAAACTACTACGTTTGGTATGGATCTAAAGTAGCTAATTTCTCCGTCATCGTCGCCATCGTGTCTCGTGCTTTGTTCCTATTGCGCGACGAGCTCCAAATACCGGGCTTACGCAGTCGCTGCTCGCGCTTCTTGCCGCGGCTCGCTTGTGCTTTCCTCACGAGGATCTCAAGGGACGGCCCGCAGAGCTTTGCCGTTACATGGGAAGGATCGACATCAAGACAAAGATCGAGGACACGGAAAATCCTCTCTTCACGGGAACGCGGCCCGATGCCCTGGACATCATTTTCAGACCCCGGCTCACCGCAGATTGTAATCTTGCGAGGTGCGACCCAGATTTCGATCCTCCCCTGCTTGAAGATCCTGGCGTCGGTTCCGATCTAAAGCCTGTCGCCCACCGTCGTTCGACCACAGTTCAACGCTCGAACCAGCTCGCTCTCCGCTTCACCCCAGTCCTGCAACTCGTGCCAAGATCCAGAACCACGACTTTCAAAGATCGTGTAGGCGCGATGGGCGACAGCTTCCTGCATCCTTCTCATTTGTTCGTTGCCGTCCATGATCCTCAACTTCACTCTTTATCCGTTCTTTGCGCGTTTCTCTTTCTTTTTTTGTTGTCATGGCTACCTCGACTTATTGCTGTTCCCTGCTTGAGCGGCGAGCCGCACAGCTCAACGTCGTGCCTTCCAGGACTTCGCGGCGTAAGAATCGAAAGTGCGCAGACCAATCACTGCTACAGCGCCTCATTTACCCTGTGCCAGCCCCACATGTGACCGAGGAAGACCATCGACGTTGCGGCCATGATGTAGAGAGTCGAATGCACCCATACGCCATAGAGGAGCAGGGCAAAGCTGTTTCCCCCTTTTCTCCCCAATCAATTTTAGGGGCGAATCGCGACCTTAATGACGCCATCTCTGCGCTGGCCAAAGAGCTCGTAAGCCTCAACGATCCGGTCCAGAGAAAACGTGTGCGTCAGCAATGGCCGCAAATCCAACCGGCCGTGACGAACCAACTCCATCAGCCTGCGCATCCGTTCTTTGCCGCCAGGGCAGAGCGTCGTGACAATTTTGTGGTCGCCCAGACCTGCCGCGAATGGTTCGAGCGGCACGGACAACTTCCCCGAATAGACGCCGAGACTCGACAACGTCCCGCCCGCCCGGAGCGCACGCAACGCGCTTTCAAATGTGGTCTGCGTACCCAAGGCTTCGATGGCGACGTCGACGCCCTTGCCCTGAGTGAGGCGGCGAATCTCTTCGACCGCATCCATCCTGGTGTGGTCAACGACGACGTCAGCACCCAAACGTCTTGCCATTTCCGAGCGCACCGGGTCAGATTCGACCGCGATGATAAATCCGGCGCCCTTGAGCTTAGCCCCCGCTGTCGCGCACAGGCCAATCGGCCCCTGCGCAAAAACGGCTACCGTGTCGCCAATTTTCACTTCGCCACTTTCCGCAGCGGAGATTCCCGTGGACGCAATGTCCGCCAGCAGAACTACCTGTTCATCACTCAAGTCATCAGGAATTTTCGCGAGGTTCGCCTGCGCGTTCGGCACCAGCAGATACTCTGCCTGCGCGCCGTTGATGGTGTTACCGAATTTCCACCCGCCGATCGGACCGCCACACTGCGACCAGTCGCCGCTCAAGCAGTAATTGCACTGACCGCATGGAGTGATGGCACCCACCAGCACTCGCTCGCCAACCACGTAACCAGTCAGCCCGACGCCCAGTTCGTGAATCACGCCGACGGGTTCATGACCAATCACGAGACCTGATTTCACCGGATATTCGCCTTTGAGGATGTGCAGATCCGTTCCGCATATCGTTGTCAGCGTTACTCGGATCACAGCTTCGCCAGGACCCGGCCGTGGGATGGGAGCCTGTTCGATTCCAATCTGATTTGGCCCGTGAAACACGAGCGCTCGCATGGTAGACGGAACAACTTGTTTTTTGGGAATCGCCGCTTGAAATGTAGCATTCATGATGGCCTCCAACTGCTCAGTTGCCATTTACGCAAGTCGCGCCCAGAGGAGCTATGGTCTGTGTCACGGCCGGGTGTGACGTCCCTCACACCTGGGGCCCACGGCTCGCGCGAGCGTAATCAAGAGAATTGCCAGTGAGCCGGTGAACAGGCTTACGTCACGCGCGCGGCAGCGTCTGCGATCCACAAGGCCGGCACTTTCACGCGCCACAGGCCGTGAAGGGTCTCTGACAGCATCAAAAGAAACCACAGGCCGACGGCCCTGAGCCAATAGCTGCAACTTTCCCGAGACATATTCGCCTCCCGCGAGTACGTGGCGATTCTCACTGCTCAGAGAAACGTCACGCTAGACCTTTCGTCACATCCTCATGTGACGCGCGTCATGATTCGTTAAGAGTTCCGTCCTAGGTCGAGAGTCGCGGTAAGGGAAGCCGGATCCTCGTCTGGAACAAAGTCGAAATGAAAGCGTTTGGCCAACGCAATCATGGGAGAATTTTTCGAAAGTATGTGGGCCTCGATTCGCCGCATTTTCTCTGCGCGCGCGATTTGAAGGAGTCGGCACATCAGCTCGGTGCCAAGCCCGGCTCCCTGACAGCGATCCGCAACGACGACGGCAAGCTCGGCCTCCTCGATCCGCTGCTGGCGCGCCAACCGTCCAACCCCAATCAGCTCACGGCCGCCAGTCTCTTTATCGACCCGCTCCACCACGAGCGCAATCTCACGGTCATAATCGAGGAAACATTTCCGGATCAGCCGCTCGTGTGCCACGCGAGACTCCAGCCGTTGCATTTGAAAATAACGGAGATACACAGTGCTGTCGGAGAGCGATTTGTGAAATTCCACCATCAGCATCTCGTCTTCGGGCCGTATGGGCCGAAAGACTACGTTACTTCCGTCCTTCATCGTCCAATGCGAGACATATTCGGTTGGGTAACGGCGGATGGCGGATCGCGGGAGGTCTGCATCCGTTATGCCGCGATCGAACAGCACCATCCTGGCATCAAGCGCCAAAAGCTGCTGCGACGATGCAACCAGCGGATTGATGTCGATTTCGCGGAGACGTGGGTGGTCTATCACAAGCTCGCTGAACCGCACAACAATGGCTTTGAGCGCATCGAGATCGACGGTTTTGCGTCCACGGACTCCCTTGAGCGCCGTGAAGATTTTGGTTCTTTCCATCAGACGTTCCGCCAACGTGCTGGTCAACGGTGGAAGCGCCAGGGCCTGGTCGCGATACACCTCCACGAGCTGTCCGCCTGATCCAAATAATAGAACCGGACCAAATTGTGAGTCGACGCTGCTGCCGAGAATGAGTTCATAGCCCTCAACGTCAACCATCGACTGGACCGTTGCTCCGAGGAACGCTTGTGCACCGGCCTTTGCGGTGACAGATGATGCAATGGCCCGGTACGCGTGCCGCACTTCCTGTTCACCCGACAAATTCAGCCGCACGCCGCCTACTTCCGTCTTGTGGGTCACGATCTCCGAGTGCAACTTTAACACCACGGGAAAGCCAAACTTCATCGCTAGAACGACGGCCTCATCTTCACTCTTCGCGAGAGTTGTCGGAACGATGGGGATTCCATAAAGTTCCAGGACCGTCTTCGATTCGATCTCCGTCAGGAGCGTTCTGCCTGTAAATGCGACCTGTTCGATAAGTTGTCTCGCTCGCTCTCGCCTTGCGCTCGCATGGGCGGGATCGTCTGCTTGGAATGACATCTCATACAGACTCTCGAGACGCTCGGAATAGCTCCACATCGATTCGAATGCGCGCACCCCGGCATCCGGGTAAGAAAACGTCGGGATTCCCGAAGCGTTCAAGACTTCGACGCCCGGCGCGACACCTCGCCCACCCATCCAACTTGCGAGTAGCGGTTTCGCGTGGCCCTTTGCGTGTGTTTTCACGCGTTCCGCGACTTGCGCTGGATTCGTCATTCCTTGTGGCGCCAGGATCACCAGCAGCCCGTCACTGTTGGGGTCGTCCAGCGCAATGTCCAAAGCTCGAGCATAGCGTTCCGGATCGGCGTCGCCGAGAATGTCGATCGGATTTGCATGGCTCCAATGCGCAGGCAGAAACGCGCTGAGCGCTCTCTCGGATTCTCCGGACAGCGGAGCAAGTTCGGCATGGCCGGCTAGTAATGCGTCCGTGGCAAGCACTCCAGGGCCGCCTGCGTTGGTCAGGATGGTCAATCTAGGTCCGGCAGGTCGCGGCTGTTTGCCGAGGACATCGGCCATGTGGAAAAGCTCAGCGATACTCTGAACTCGCAGCACTCCACAACGGCGAAACGCTGCTTCATAGACTTCGTCACTTCCCGTCATTGCGCCAGTGTGCGAGGCGGCAGCCCGGGAAGCTGCCTCCGAACGCCCCGCTTTAATTACAATAATTGGCTTGCTGAACGATACTTCACGGGCCGCGGATAAGAACGATCGCGCATCTCCGATCGACTCCATGTAAAGGAGAATGCTTTTTGTATGCGCATCGTCACCGAAGAAGGAGAGCAGGTCGCCCCAGCCAACGTCGAGCATCGAACCCGTTGAAACAATCGCGCTGAAACCCGCCCGCTCCCCCAAGCTCCAATCGAGAATCGCAGTCAAGAGGGCGCCACTCTGGCTCAGGAACGCAACGTTGCCCGGCAAGGCGATGTCTTGTGCGAACGTGGCATTGAGTCCAATCAACGGGTTCATCAGGCCCAGGCAATTCGGGCCGATCAATCGAGTGGTGCCCTTCAATTCCGATTGGATTTGTTTTTCGAGTGCCGCACCTTCCGGCCCTTTTTCCTTGAAGCCCGCGGAGATCACGACGATCGATTTTGCCTCTGCTCTCACGCACTCGGAGACAATGGCGGGTACCGTGTTTGCCGGTGTCACCACTACAACGAGGTCAACGGTTTCTGGAACTGCTCCGATCGACGCGTGACATGGAAGACCAAATACCTCTCTGCGGACCGGATTCACGGCGTAAACGCGTCCCTTGTAAGTTCCCGTGAGCAGGTTTTTGAGAACCGTCCCACCCACACTCCCTGCGCGGTCCGTGGCTCCAACCACCGCGACTGATGCCGGAGAAAAGAAATAGCTCAGCGTTGAACGATCGCCGGATCGAAAAGCAAGAGTCTCCATCAGCAGCCCCTTCTTCTGGTGCGCAGGCGATGCATCTCGCTAGAAGTCACGCAAAGTTCCGAACGGAAGCGTGACACGCAGAGCATTCAGAACCGCAGCCAGGTCGATCAATTCCTGTCCAACCGCGCCAGCAATAGGAGTGAGCAGTCCCGTTGCCGCCAGCACCATTCCTACTCCGCTCAACATCATGCCGCCTATGGCGCTCTGGAGGGCGATCCTCCGCATGCGCCTGCCAATGTGAATCAACTCGTCCACCTTCTCAAGCGACCGCTCGAGAACCACCGCATCCGCCGCCTCGGCCGTGATGTCGTTCTCTTGCCCGAATGCGATGCCGACAGTTGCGGCTTGCATTGCAGGTGCGTCGTTGATGCCGTCGCCGACAAACACGGTCTTCGCGAGAGCCGTTTCAGAGCGCACCAGTTGTACCTTTTCCTCGGGACTCTTCGCACCGAATGCTGTTCTTACTCCTATTTTTTTCGCAAGCGAATGAACCTCGGCTTCGCGATCTCCGGAGATGAGGATCACTCTCCTTACATGATGACGCGGCGAGAGGTGGGTCACAAAAAAGCGGCTGTCGGCGCGAGGCGAATCCTCAAATCCGAACAGGGCGGCAAATTCTCCATTCATGAAAACAAGACACTCAAGCCCAGGTTCAATTGGCGGCAGGCTTAGGTTCCGCTTGGGCAGCCTGTTGCGACCTGTGATCAAGACCTCGTGCCCGTTCGCCGTTCCCCGCAAACCTTCGCCGGGTGACTCGTTGACCCGGGAAACAACGGCAGACACAATGCCCCGCTGCTTTGCAAACTCAAGAATGGCCGCAGCCAGCGGATGCTTCGAGTATCGTTCAAGACCGGCCGCTGCGGCCAGAACTTCCGAATCTTTGAATCCGGACGCGCAGACGATTCGCGTAAGCGACGGCTTGCCGTAGGTCAGCGTTCCGGTCTTGTCGAAAATAAACGTACGGCACGAGTCGATATGCTCGAGGACGGCCGGATTCTTGATGATGATGCCCCGCCTGGCGGCGAGCGAGATCGCTCCGATGACCGCGACCGGTATGGCAATGAGCAATGGACAAGGAGTCGCGATCACCAGTACCGCGAGGAAGCGCTCGACTTCACCGCTTGCCACCCAAGCGACAACCGCAATGCCGATCGACAGTGGCGTGTACCACGCTCCCAGCATGTCCCCCAGCCGGCGCAGCCGCGGTCGGCTTTGCTGGGTATCCTCCATCACGCGCATGATCCGTGCGTAGCGGGAATCCGTGGCTAGCTTGTCGGCCCGGATCGTCAGTGGAGACTCTCCGTTGAGTGCCCCGGAAAGGACTATCGATCCCAGTATCTTCTCAACTTCGAAGGGCTCGCCGGTCAAATAGGCCTCATTCATCGATCCCTGGCCTTCCATCACTGCCCCATCAACTGGGCAGATTTCGTGAGGGAGGACAACTAACGTCTCGCCCACGCGAATTTCGCCGATGGTGATGTCAACTAGTTCCCTCCCGGATTTTCGGTGAGCGGCGCTCGGCATCCGCCTGGCAAGGGCGTCCAACGTGCGAGAAGCCCGCCGCGTTGCGAACTCTTCAAGAGCCGTACCGCCCGAAAGCATCAGCACCACAATGGCGGCAACCAAATATTCCCGAAGGACGATGGCGGTTACAATCGAAACTCCCGCAAGGAAGTCGGACCCGAACTCCCCGGACCACAACTTTCTTCCTAGCTGCACAACCAGAGGCAGGCCGCCAGCCACGAGCGCCACATACAAAGGAACATTCGCGAACGATCGCAGATCGGCGGCGGAAAATCGCAGCACCAGATGGACTGCAATTGCCACCCCGGCCACCAACGCGACTGCTCTGACTCCACTGAGCGAAGTATCGGACTGTCGCTGCTTCGTCACGTGGCCGCCCCCGCTGAGCTCGTCGCTTGATGGTGGGAGACCGCGAAGAATTTACGCTTGGCGGCTTCGACCAGCAAAAGATAGGTGATGGTGGAAATTCCAAGAAACAGGAAAAAGGGTAACGGCAATGCCGTGAAGCCAAGAAGCCCAGCGAGAGGCGACCATGGAAGAGCTAGCCCCACGGCCACCACGGCGAGCGTGTTCACAGTTAACCAAACGCTGGGCCTGCTCTTTAAGGGATTTTCTGCCGTGCGAATAACAAACAGTACAAGAGTCTGAGTGGCGAGCGATTCCACGAACCAACCTGTATGGAAAAGAGTTTCCGGCGCATGGAAGAAGTGCAGCAGCACGTAAAAGGTCAGAAAGTCATAGAGGGAACTGATCGGTCCAACAAAAATCATGAAATTGCGGATCAATCGCATATCCCAGCGTTGCGGTCCACGCAGATACGCTTCATCAACATTGTCCGTGGGTATGGCGATCTGCGCAGCGTCATAGAGGAAGTTGTTCAATAGAATCTGCGTGGACAACATCGGGAGGAATGGGAGAAAGAGCGATGCTCCCGCCATGCTGAACATGTTCCCGAAGTTCGAGCTGGTATCCATCAACAGATACTTCAGGACGTTTCCAGAAGCCCTTCGACCCTCGATGATTCCGCGGTGCAGGGTGCTAAGTCCGGGACGCAAAAGAATGATATCGGCTGCGTCGCGGGCGACATCCACCGCAGTCCCAACCGAAATGCCGACGTCAGCCGCATGCAACGATGGTGCGTCATTGATGCCGTCACCGATGTAGCCAACCACGTGGTCGCGTTGCCGCAGCGCACGCAAAATACGGAGCTTCTGCATTGGTGTGACGCGAGCAAACACCGTCGTTTGCTCTGCAACGTGGCCTAGCGCCGGCTCGGTCATTCCGTCGACTTCAGGACCAAGCACGATCGCACGGGCGTCAAGCCCGACTTGCTCACATACGTGTCTTGCTACCAGTTCGTTATCCCCGGTCAGAATCTTTACTTCGATTCCATCGCGCTTCATCTGAGCGAGCGCATGGGCGGCGTCAGGACTTGGCGGATCTTCGAACGCCAGGAATCCGGCAAGAACCAGCGAATGCTCGTCCGCCGATGAGAACCCACCGCGTCGATCTACGCGCCTTGAGGCGACCGCCAGCACGCGAAATCCTTTCTCGCAGAGCTCTTGGTATACCCTGCGCGCGTGCTCCCTTTCTGCGGCCTCGAGGAGTCGCTCTTGGCCACCGCTTTCGTACGAATCGCAAAGTTCGACGACACCCTCCGGCGCACCCTTCGTGATCAAAAGACACTCGCTTCGCTGCGCGTTCGACTGCTCGACGACGACCGACAACCGGCACCGATTAAAATCGAAAGGAACCTCGTCGCACTTGACGTATCCATCCAATTTCCCTTCTTTGCTCCGCAGAATCGCGGTGTCAAGTGGACTGCGGATCCCGGTCTCGAACTTGCTGTTGAGCTGCGCAAGGAGCAGAGGCCGTTCAAAAGCTTGTCCGAAGGCATCGACCGCCGAGTGCAGCGTCATCACTCCGGCCGTCAATGTTCCCGTCTTATCGCTACAGAGGATGTCGATGCTGCCGAAATTCTGGATCGCCGGAAGATGCTTCACGATGACTTGCTTGCGCGCCATGCGCACCGCTCCCCTGCCAAGCGTGACGGAAGTAATCATGGGCAGGAATTCCGGCGTCAATCCGACTGCCAGTGCCACCGCGAATACAAACGACTCGAAGGCGTCCTTGTGAAGCGCCACGCGAACTACAAGAATGAAAAGGACAAGAAAAAGGACCGCGCGCATGATCAGCATGCCGAACTGCTTTAATCCACGTTCAAATTCTGTATCTCCCGTCCGTTCCCGCAATTTCGCACCGATAAATCCGAAGGAAGTCCGAGAGCCGGTCGCCGTGACGCGAACGATTGCCGTTCCACTGACTACGGAAGTTCCCAAGAACACCCAGTTTGGCATCGCCGGACTCGGTTCCCCGGTCGTGGAACACACATGCTTCTCCGCGGGCATGGACTCCCCCGTGAGCGCCGCTTGCTGAACATATAGATCGCGCGATTCCAGGAGAAAACCATCGGCGGGAACAAGATCTCCCGCCGAAAGCCGCACCAGATCTCCGGGAACGACGGTCTCGCGCCGAAGCTCCTGCCAGTTTCCGTCGCGAAGAACGCAGGCCGTGAGGCTGACGTGCTCCCGCAATCTCCGGACCCAGCGCTCGGAGCGGTAAGTTTGAATGAAATTGATCACCACGCTGAGCATCGCGATCACGAAGATGATGGCCGCGTCGGTAACTTGCCCTACGACAATCGAGATAAGCACGGCGATGAGCAGAATGATGACGAGCGGATTTACGAAGAGAACGAGCAACTCCGTCAAAAGCGCCCCGCGCTTGCGGGGCGACGGATCGTTTGGCCCCACTTGACGGAGGCGCCCCTCCGCTTCGCGCTGACTCAAGCCGAGGTTGGGGGACGGCTGCCGCACGGAATCCATCGTAATGTCGGTCGTGCTGAGACTCATTTGCCTGCCAGCTCCCATTTAGAGCATCTCGCGCCTGAAACCTATGCGAGCACGTGCTCTCGCTCACGTTATCCGCAGGCCGCTGCGCCAGAATGCGTGCTCCGTCACGGTCCCCTGTGACGCCCGTCACAGCTTCCGTAAGACGGCCCGGGGAAGATGCGTTAGTGGAGGTACAGTCCATGAAAACCGCTACCGCTCGAACCGCCGTACGTTTCCGCAACATCCTGTTTGCCACTGACTTCTCGCCCGCCGCCGCGCACGCGATTCCTTACGTGAAGAGCCTCGCGAAACATTACGACGCTGACCTGGTCGCCCTGCACGTGCGCCCGCCCGCCGTAAATCCCATGACCCAGCCGATGTCGTGGCCGGACGAAGAAACCACTCAAAAGCAGACCAAAAAGTTCCGGGACGAACTCCTCGACTCCTTTGCCGGCATCCGTACCACGGCTCTCGTCGAGGAAGGCGACATCCAGTCCCAGTTGCAGGAGGCCATCCAGAAAAACAACGCTGATCTCGTCGTCATCGGGACTCGAGGCCGCACCGGTCTCGGAAAAGTTTTAATGGGTTCAGTCGCAGAGGAGATTTTCCGGACCGTGCCCTGCCCCGTATTTACTGTTGGTCCGCACTCCGATTCTTCCCGAGGTGCAGGCGGGGAAATCCGCGAGATCCTTTACGCGACCGACTTCGCATCCATATCACCCGCAGCGGCGGACTACGCCGTGTCTCTGGCGCAAGAGTTTCAGGCGCGTCTCATTCTTTTGCACGTCATTCCAGAACCGAAGGCGGGCGATCTCGTTTCCGCTTCCGACGTGGCAACAGCGGCGCGTGAGCTCCTGCAAAAATTGGTTCCCGAAGAGGCGCTGGCCTGGTGCAAACCGGAATATTTCGTGGAACAAGGCAATCCAGCGGACAGGATTCTGGAGCTCGCACGTCTGCGAGAGTCAGATCTGATCGTTCTTGGCGTGAAGCCGGAAGACGGCGTACCCGGCGCAGCGACCCATCTCCCGATTTCCACGGCCCACAAAGTCGTTTCACACGCGCCTTGCCCGGTCTTGACTGTGCGGACCTGAAAATCGTCTGGGAATGATTCCCAGGCTCAGGAAACAACACGATGACCGGTGACAATCAGATCGACATCGCGTATTTCTCCATGGAAATAGCAGTCGATCCAGCTTGGCCGACCTACGCGGGTGGCCTCGGCGTGCTGGCGGGAGACATGTTACGGTCCGCAGCAGATATGGGTTTGGCCATCGCGGGCGTGACACTACTGCCGCGCCGGGGATACTTCCGGCAGCTTCTCGATGAACACGGAAAACAAACCGAGCAGCCCGAATCTTGGCAACCGGAAAACGTCTTGGAGCGACTCGATCCCGTGATTTCCGTCAGGCTGAACGGTGGAGATGTAAAGATCCGTGCCTGGCGTCATTCCATTGCTGGCATCAGCGGTTGTCAGGTCCCAGTATATTTTCTGGATGCGGACCTGCCTGACAACCCAGCATGGGGGCGCTCCCTCACCGACAATTTATACGGAGGCGACGACGGTTACCGTCTGTGTCAGGAAGCAATTCTGGGAATCGGAGGCATGCGGCTTCTACGCGCCCTCGGACATGACCGAATCTCGCGATTCCATATGAACGAAGGGCATTCGGCTCTTCTCACCCTGGCCTTGCTCGAGGAAGAAATCGGAACACGAGGTTCAACCGACGTCACGTCAGCCGACATGCAAAATGTTCGCCAAAAGTGCGTATTCACGACACATACACCCGTGCCCGCCGCCTTCGACCAGTTCTCGCGCGAGCTGGTTCTACGCGTGCTCGGAAAACAACACGTCCGGATGCTGGACGATACCGACTGCTGCCATTCTGGCAATCTCAACATGACCTACCTCGGGTTGCGGTGTTCGCGTTACATCAACGGTGTGGCCATGCATCACGGTGAAATCTCGCACACCATGTTTCCCAATTATCCCGTCCACGCCATCACAAACGGAGTCCACGCGGCGACTTGGACATCCAAACCGTTTCGCGAGCTCTACGACCGACATCTTCCTGAATGGCGCCGCGACAACCTGTATCTCCGTTATGCGATCGGCCTGCCTCTTGAAGAAATTCGGCAAGCACACACACGCGCCAAACAGGAGTTATTGCGTTCCATCGAGGAAGCTACCGGTGTGCATCTCAACGAGAACCTCGCCACGCTGGTCTTTGCACGCCGTGCAGCAGAATACAAACGCGCTGACTTCCTCTTCTCCGACTTGAATCGCCTGCGCGCAATCCGCGAAAAGGCCGGACCATTTCAGATTGTCTTCGGCGGAAAGGCGCACCCGAGAGACGAAGCTGGAAAAACAATCATTCGTAAAGTGGTCGAGGCGGCTGCTGCTCTGCGCGACTCCATCCCAGTCATATACGTGGAGAACTATGATATGCGTTGGGCGTCGTTGTTCACGTCTGGTGCGGATCTTTGGCTCAATACTCCCCATCGTCCCTTTGAAGCGTCCGGCACCAGCGGCATGAAGGCCGCGATGAACGGCGTCCCGAGTCTTAGCGTGCGCGACGGCTGGTGGATCGAAGGGCACTTCGAAGGAACCACCGGATGGTCCATCGGTTTCGAGGAAGATCCCGAACGGCACGACATCGAGATCGCATCCTTATACGAGAAGCTGGAAGGAGTGATTCTTCCTATGTTCTATTCAGATCCCGAAGCCTACGCCGGAGTGATGCGCTCGACCATCGCCCTCAATGGCTCTTTCTTCAACACCCAACGGATGCTAACTCAGTATGTATCGAATGCTTACTATCCACTTTTTAACATATCGTCAGAAGAAATCCCGCGAGAGGATGTGAAACTGCAGACCGGCCACCCAAGGAATGCCTGACCGAGCGCGTCTGATCAGGCCACCGCGACCAATCGGCTGACATCCTGCTCTTCCGAGGGCTCAAGACGCTGCAATATGATCGCGACGTCCCGTTCGTCCGCGTACGCAAGCGTGTACCTTTTTGCACAGTTTCCGCACAACCAGAGGTGCTGCACGCAGTGGGTATTGGGACGTCTTCCTCCGGTTAGATACGCTTTGCGAAATCGAAAGAAACGCCCCTCTCGATAGTCAAACGGTTTCTTGCAGTCCGGGTTTGCGCACTTTGAAAACATGAATCTCCTTCCGTTCATGTTCGCGTGTCATTCGACCGACTTACGGTTGGTCTTACGTGGATTTCCGCGGGTTCCGAAGCCCGCTGTCCTTTGGCTTTCTGTTTCTCGATGCGTTCAATTGTGGCCTGGAGCCACCGTCTCAGTTCCGGTTCCAATTCTTCTTGAGTTCCAAACCGGTAGAAAGAATCGATTGTCTCTCCCCGTTCGTTAAGGGGAATGTAACGGCAGGGAAATTTCTTCCGTTGCACGTCCTCGGGCACGAGCTGCATAAGGGCGCACTCAGTGCATGGCCTCGGCGCGAGGGTGGGATCAAAATTCAGACACGTCGGAGAATCTTGAAACACAAATTTTGGCCGCCATGGCGCTCGCGCCGTGCTGCGGTACCCGCCCTTCTCCAAGAACTCCAACTCTTTCTTGAGGACGGTAAACAGATCTCGCGTGTCGTTCGTCATGGCAAACTCCCTTGCCTCACGTTGGGCCGAACACTGCAAACGTTCAGTGACGAACGTCACGAATCGCCGTGCGATCCGTCACGCACCTTCGATAAGGCACACTCTGCGATATACTCCGGATACTTCTGCCTGCCGATACCGAGGGTCTGGGACATCTCCGGTCTCGATCACCAGGCGCTGTTAAGTCATTCTTTTCTCGAGGTTGCGAAGCGTGACTGGCGAAATACCTGACAAGGCTTGGCCTTTTGATTCCAATGGCCTGTTCGAGAAGCTATTCGAGTCATCACCCGA
>Ga0247661_1000046_pt1 | contig 22902 bp, 19 predicted proteins | sample CNK02_metaG_FD_182799 | JGI IMG/M metagenome (GOLD analysis project Ga0247661, IMG submission 182799) | Soil microbial communities from Purdue University Martell Research Forest, Indiana, United States - CNK02 | ecosystem: Environmental > Terrestrial > Soil > Temperate forest > Bulk soil...
GTCGTTCTGAAGAGTGCCGGAGATTTGTTTCCAGTCCGCGCCCTGCTTTTCGGCAACCGCGAGATACATCGCCCAGATGACCGGAGCAGGCGAGTTGATGGTCATCGAGGTGGTGACCTCGGACAGCGGAATGCGGTCGAAAAGAACTTCCATGTCGGCGAGGGAACTGATGGCGACGCCGCACTTGCCGACTTCGCCTTCGGAGAGCGGATGGTCGGAATCGTAGCCCATCAGCGTGGGGAGATCGAAAGCGGTGGAGAGGCCGGTCTGGCCGTGCGCGAGGAGATAGCGGAAGCGTTCGTTGGTGTCCTCAGCTGTACCGAAGCCAGCGAACTGGCGCATCGTCCAGAGGCGGCCACGGTGCATGGTGGCGTGGATGCCACGGGTGTAGGGAGGCTCGCCGGGATGCGCGAGTTGCGTTTTGGAGTCCCAGTTGGTGAGGTCGGCGTCCGTGTAGAGGCGGCGGATGGGATGCCCGGAAAGAGTGGTGAATTGTTTCTGTCGCTCGGGGGCTTTGGCTAGAGCCGGAGCCAGAATGTTGGTTTCCCAGGATTTTTCTTCGGAGGATGGCTTGCGCTCTGGAGATATAGACGTGGCCGGTGCGAGTGTTTTGGCTTTGGTCGAGTCGCTCATGGAAGCGGCGAAGATTCGCCGAACGCATCGCTGCAACAATTTCTTATGCTAGTCGAAAGCGGGTGGGCGAGCAACCGGGAGGCAAGAAACAGGTTCGGGCCGGGAGCCAGCAGTCCGCGTACAAAGAAAAACTCCGATCAAAAGACCGGCGTTCCCGGGGAAGCGAACGGAAGCCGCACCCCGGGGCGGAGGAGTCAAATGAAATTTACTTTTGGCCAGAAGCCGCCGCCGCTGCCGGAGTAGCGGCGGAGCCAGAACCGGCGCTCGCGGCGCTTTGCGCATCGAGCTTCCTGAAGAGCTTGTCGGTGCCGACCACCTGACCGTTCAAAGTGCCGGGAATCAAACTGTCTTTTTCGATTGCGCCGCCTTTGCCGTTGTCGGCGATGGCCACGTTGTTGACTTCGAGCGTGCGCCCCAGCGCACGTTCGTAGTTGGCCTTGGCTTCGACGAGATCGGCCAGGGCGCGCAGCTCCGTGCCCTGAGCGGTGATCAGGTCGCGCTGCGTAAGGATGACCTGGTAAACGGTCGAGGCGCCGAGCTGATATTTCTTCTGTTCGGCGTCAAAAGTCTGCTGCTGAAGTTCGCGTGCTTTGCCGGCGGCTTCCACGCGCGCGCGGTTCTGAACGAGCGCGATGTAGGTATTGCGGACGTCGAGTATCGCGGCGTTTTTCAGCTGTTGCAGTTGCGCTTCGTTCTGACGCTGGGTCAACATCGCGCGCTGATAGTCAGCCTGAGCCACGCGATTGCGAATCGGGATGTTGAGGTTCAGCGCGACGTAGTAGTCCGGGAATTGATTGTGAAAAACCTGGCTTTGCGCGTCGCCGAAGCCGCCGGTCTGCGTACCTGTGACGGTCGTCGTGGAAGACGGTACAAAAACCTGCACCGGAACGTTGCCGGCGCCAAGAACTGTAATCGGATTGCCGTTGGCGTCAACGACCTGCCCACCCGCCGAGGCAGTCGTTGTGGTGAGGGGGGAATTACCGGCGAGGCCTTGTGAGCCGTAACGCGCGTTTAGAGTCGCCACCGGCAACAGCGCTTTCTTATTGGCCTTGGCATCGATTCCGGCGTTAGTGAGGTTGATTTCCTGTTCGAGCAAATCGGGTCGCTTGGTGAATGCTTCCCTGACGGCTTCTTCAAATGAAGCGGCCTCCACGATGGCTGGCGGCGTGGGCTTGTCCGTGGTAATGATTTCGACGTTGACCAGATTGGGCGCCATCGGATTTTTCGAAATGGCATTGCGCAAGGTCTGCTGCTGCTGAAGCTGAGCCGTCTGCGCCACGATCAGGTTCTGTCGATCGGTGGCCAGTTCGGATTCGGCGCGGGTTACATCAAGCGGAGCCATAGTACCAATCTCAAGTTGCTTCTTGTTGTCGTTGTAAAGTTTCTCGGCGACCGTGACGGCCTGCTGCTGAACGTTGACGTTTGCGCGCGCATACGCGAGTTCGTAGTAAGCAGTGATGGTCGCGGTGACGGTGGCGATGGCCTGCTGCGTGAAAGCCAGGTCGGCGATCTTGCGGTTGTTCTTGGCGATCATGATGTTGCGACGATTGATGAAGGTGCCGAAGCCGTTGAGCAACTGTTGGGAAATGTTGACGTATAGCGCCGACTGCACGGAAGGATTGAAAAAGTTGACCGCAGAACTGGCGGAACTGCGTGTGTTGTCCCAGTTCACGCTTACGGTGGTGCCTGGCGAAAAACCTTGCGACACGCCAAAATTATACTGATTGGTGTGTAAACCCAGGCCGCTGACCAAGGCCGCCGTTCCGGTACCTGAGAGAAAAGGGTTATTCACGGGCACCAATTGACTGTCTATCGAAACCAAGCCTGTAACGGTGGGATCAAAGCTCAGGAAGGGAACATTGGCTTGCGAAAAAGGAAAACTGGCGCCCGCAGTGCCGCGGCCAATACCACCGCCGGCCGTCGCGAGCAAGTCGGTGTCTGCGAACCAAACATTATAACGAGACACTTCGATGTCCAGGCTGTTCTGCAGGGAGAGCTCAATGGCATCCTGCAAACTGATTTCGAGCTTGCCGTCGTGGATCAATTGCTCAATCTTTGGCGAATTAGTGAGGTTCGGCGAAGGGATATTGCCGCCGCTGTAGGGAGCAATGAGGTTGGGAAAGACTTTGGGCGCCCGCGAGTAGTTGTATTTCGCCATGCCCAAAGAAATCGGCGGCAGAGTGCCCGTACCGACAGTGGTTTGCGCCGGCGTGGTCGGATTCTGCGTCGCATTTTGGGCCAAAGAGGGCGAGCATGCGCCGAAGGCCAGAAACAAGGCCAGCCAGATCGCCGTCAGCGGTCGTACAAGCTGCTTCATCATGTTGTGCTTATCCCCTCAAGTAGATGTCCCGTGGGACTTAAGATGCTGATTCTGAATATCTTCACTATGTAAAACGCGTGCAGCTCCGTATTTGTTTCACTAAACCGGCAGGAGAAGGCGTCCCGCCGGGCGTAGGAATCGAGCCTGGGCACCTTGCGGCGGAATGAAAGAGTCTAACAGCGCACCTGTTCCTTGACAACGCGACCGGGCAGCCACTAAGCTCCTGACATTTCGACGTTTAGAGGAATTTAACGGTTAGCTTGAGCATGAGCACGACTGGCGAATACGTGAAGATTTTCGAGACGGCCGGAGCCATTCGGCACGGCCACTTTGAGCTGTCCAGCGGATTGCACAGCGCAACTTATGTGCAGTGCGCGCTGTTGCTGCAATATCCGCGCTTTGCGGAAAGACTGGGCCAAGCGCTGGCGGGGCTGTTTTCCGATGCGGTGATTGAAGCCGTGGTATCGCCGGCCTTGGGAGGCGTGATTATCGGGCAGGAAGTGGCGCGGGCGCTCCCGGAGGTTCCGCGCGGCCTAACTGGCGCCGGCGTGCCGGCGCTTTTCGTGGAGCGCGATGCCAGCGGGACGATGACGATGCGGCGGGGATTTTCCTTGCGGCCGGACCAGCATGTCTTGGTGATCGAGGATGTCTGGACGACGGGCGGTTCTACGCAAGAAGCGATTCGTGTGGTGCAGGAAGCTGGCGGGCGCGTGGTGGCAGCTGGCGCGTTGATTGATCGAAGCGGCGGAAAAATTGATTTTCCGGTGGAAGCACAGGCGTTGATGGATCTGCCCATCGCAAGCTACGAGCCGGATGACTGCCCGCTTTGTCGCGAGGGCTCAGCGGCGGTGAAGCCGGGCAGCCGGTTTGTGCGCTCGGCGCCGTGAAATCTTAACGCGTTCGCGCATGCGCTACCTCAAGCTAACGATTGCCTACGACGGGACGGATTTTCACGGTTGGCAGACTCAATCGGACAAACCCACGATTCAGGGCGAGATCGTTGCAATCTTGCGGCGGCTGACCCAAGAAAGCATTGCTATTCATGGTGCCGGGCGCACCGACGCGGGTGTGCATGCGCTGGGGCAGGTGGCGAGCTTTCGCACGCAAACCACGCTTTCCACAGGCGACCTGCAGCGGGCGCTGAATGCGCTGCTGCCGCAGACCATCCGCATCGTAGCGGCGGAAGAGACCGGGCCGGACTTCAATGCGCGCTGGTCAGCGCGGTCCAAGACATACCAATATCGATTGTATCGAGGAAAAGTGGTGCCGCCGATGATCTGGCGGTACGTGCTGCACTATCCTTTTCCGTTGGACGAAGACAAAATGCGCGACGCGGCGAAGCGTTTTGTGGGAAGCCACGATTTTGCCGCCTTCGCGGCTTCGACCGGATCAGAAGACGACGACAGGGAGCGCTCCTCGGTTCGTGAAATTTACGCGACCGAGCTGGTTCGCTCGGCCGACAATGCAGAGCTGGTCTTTACCGTTCGAGGGCGGTCCTTTCTTCGGTACATGGTGCGAAAGATGGTCGGGACGCTGCTGGATGTGGGGCGGGGAAGGCTAACGCCCGAGGATATCGACAGGCTCTATGAGTTGAGGGATCGCTCCGAGTCGGGGCCGACCGCGCCGGCGCAAGGTTTGTGCATGGTTTCGGTCGAGCATGAAGAGGCGTTTCGCATCCAGTGAGCGCCGGCTCGTGAGCAACCGCGCTTTCGGCTACAATCCACGAAGTGACACCTTGTTGATAGGTGTGAGGGCTCCGTGCCACAAAGCGAATGGATCTACGACTGGAACCTGGCGTCGCCACCGCTGATTCCGCCGGGAACGCGAGTTTTGCTAAATGATGAGACGCTGCGCGACGGCCTGCAGAATCCCTCCGTCCACGACCCGGGCTTAGACGAAAAAATCCGCATTCTGCATTTGATGGAGTCGCTGGGCATTGATTCTGTGAATATCGGTCTGCCCGGAGCGGGTCCGCGCGCTGCGGAGCATACGGAAGCATTGGCGCGCGAAATCGCAGCCAATCGCATGAAAATTAAGCCGAATGCCGCGGCGCGCACTCACGAAAACGACATCCGTCCGATCGTTGAGATTTCACAGCGAGTCGGTATCGCGATTGAAGCCGCGACTTTTCTTGGCTCCAGCCCGATTCGCCGGTTGGTGGAAGACTGGACGGTGGATCACCTCGAGCGCACGACAGAGAACGCCGTGACATTTGCAGTGAAAAACAACCTGCCTTCCATGTATGTGACGGAAGACACGATTCGCACCGACGCCGAAACGGTGAAACGGCTGTACACGACCGCGGTTCGGAGCGGCGCTCGCGCGATCGTGCTGTGCGACACAGTCGGACATGCCACTCCCCTGGGCGCATACAACCTGGTGAAGTTTGCGATGGACGAGGTGGTGAAACCTTCCGGCGAAGAGATTCGCCTGGACTGGCACGGCCACTGCGACCGCGGCTTAGCCATCGCAAATTCGCTGTGGGCGATTGCCGGTGGGGCGCATCAGGTACATGCAGCGGCCAATTCGCTGGGGGAACGTGTGGGCAACACGCCGATGGAACTGATGCTGGTGAATTTGCGGCTGATGGGACTGATCGAACAGGATCTTTCGCGTTTGAAAGAATATTGCGAAACCGTTGCCGCAGCCACGCATACCACCATTCCGCCGAACTATCCGGTGGTCGGAAAGGATGCGTTTCGGACGGCGACGGGCGTTCACGCTGCGGCCATCGTGAAAGCGTTTCATAAAGGCAACACGGAGCTTGCAAACATCGTATACAGCGGCGTACCGTCCCACTTGTTTGGGCTGGAACAAGTGATTGAGATCGGGCCGATGAGCGGGAAGTCCAATGTGCTCTTCTGGCTGGAACGGCGCGGCATCCCCGCGGATGAGGCGCTGGTGGCGCGACTGCTCGACGCCGCCAAAAAGTCCGCTCGGCTGCTGACCGAAGAGGAACTCCTGGCACTTTCCGCTGGAGTGTCTCGTCATTGAAACTTACGCATGATTGGTGTCTGAAAAGCGTGCTGCTTTCGGGTATTCTTCTGGCCATGCCGATTCGTCCAGTGACGTCCTTTCCGGCCAACCGCGCGTCAAGTTTCGGTCAGTTGCAGGCAAATCCGACGGTTCGCGCCGCGTTGGATTGGTTCGCGTCGCACCGTCCCTGGATTGATGACGAGCAGGCGCGACTTACGGAAATTCCGGCACCGACGTTTCAAGAAGCAGACCGGGCGGCAGCGGTTAAGGTGCTGCTCTCGGCGGTTGGGCTGGAAGTCTCCACGGATAAGACCGGCAACGTCATCGGGTTGCTGCGCGGCACTTCGGACAAGGAGCTGGTGGTTCTTTCTGCGCACCTCGATACGGTTTTCCCGTCCGGAACCGATGTGAAGGTGCATCGCGAGAAGAGCCGCATGACCGCTCCCGGGATTTCCGACAACGGCGCGGGATTGGCGGCGCTAGTCTCCGTCGCTCGAGCGATTCACGAAGCCCGCATCCAGCCGCAGCGCAGCATTCTGTTTGTAGCCAATGTTGGTGAAGAAGGCGAGGGCAACCTGCGCGGAATGCGAGCGGTGGTGGATGCCTACCGTGACCGACTCAAGTCGGTGATCGTTCTCGATGGCTCGAGCGTAGATCACGTCACCACGAAGGCGCTGGCATCGCGACGGATGGAAGTCGTCATCAGCGGACCCGGTGGCCACAGCTGGTCGGACTTTGGCATACCGAATCCGATTAATGCACTGGTGAGGAGTTCCGTCCGCTTTATCAATACGCGTGTCCCATCCAGTCCGCGGACGACCTTTAACCTGGGACAGATCGAAGGTGGCACGTCAGTGAACTCCGTGCCCTACGAAGCACGGTTAAAAGTGGACTTGCGTTCCGAAAATGAAGACGAACTGACACGGCTGGAAACGGCGTTGCGCGATTGCATCGCGAGCGGTGTGCGCGATGAGACGGAAGCCGCGCGCGACCGCTCCAAGGGAAAACTCGAATGGAAGATGACCGCGCTTGGCAACCGTCCCGGCGGCGAACTCGCGATGAACTCGCCGTTGCTGGCGGCGTTGCGGGCTGCGGATGAATTCATCCGCAATCAATCGCGACTCGAGCGCGCCTCCACTGACGCGAACATTCCGCTGTCGCTCGGAATCGACGCGATCGCAATCGGAGCAGGCGGCAACGGCGGCGGAGCGCACTCTCTGCAAGAGTGGTACGAATCCGACGGCCGCGAGACGGGCTTACAACGCGTTCTGCTGACTTTGCTGGGGAGTTCCGGAATAACCGCGGAGAAAATACGATGAAACGCAGGCTGCTCCGGGATGTACTGTCAGTGGCCTGGTCTATGGCCTGCTTGTCGGTTGGCGTTGTTGCGCAAAGGCAACCGGCTAAGCCGATTTCGGAGCCGGGCCTTGATATGACGCTCTATCGCAACGGCCGAATCTACACCAACGATGCGAGCGGACCTTGGGCCGAAGCGATGCTGGTGCGCGGGGAAGAGATTCTGGCGGTGGGGAACGACGACGAAGTCAGCGCGCTGGCAGAAAAGGGCACCAGGGTCGTTGACCTGGAAAAGCAATTCGTAATGCCCGGATTCAACGATGCGCACGTTCATCTGGGCGGCGCAGGCCAGGATTGGCTGGCGGTTCGCCTGTTTGGTGCGCCGACGGTTGCTGAATTGCAAAAGCGGCTCGCCGACGCCGTTGCGGGGCACACGCCAGGCGAATGGATCACCGGTTTTGGATGGGACCATACGCTTTGGCCAGAGAAGAGATTTCCAAACCGACAGCAACTTGACGAAGTGTCGCCCAAAAATCCAGTCATCTTGACGCATGTGTCAGGACACGTTGCCGTCGCGAATTCGGCGGCACTGCAATTGGCGGGAATCAGCAAGGACTCGCCAAATCCTGCCGGCGGCGAAATAGAAAGGGACGACAAGGGCGAACCGACCGGAATGCTGAAGGAAGGCGCTGCGATGGGGCTGGTGGAGGGCAAGATTCCTGCTCCGACCGCCGAACAGCGCCGCCGCGGAATCGAATTGGCGCTGGCGGATGTCGCGAAAAATGGCGTGACCTCGGTGCAGGATAATTCCGCCTGGGAAGACTTTCTGGCCTACCGCTTGTTGAAGAACGACGGCAAGCTCACGGTGCGAATCACGGAGTGGCTGCCGTTCGCTGCGCCGGTGGAAAAGCTGGAACAAATGCGGCGAGATGGTGGAACCACTGATCCGTGGCTGCGCACGGGCGCATTGAAAATGGTGACCGACGGAGCCTTGGGCTCGCGTACGGCGGCCCTGCTCGCTCCTTACTCCGACCAAGCGAAAACCAGCGGCATCATGACGATCGAGCCGGACAAATTGCGGCAATTGGCAATCGAGCGTGATAAGGCCGGATTCCAGTTAAATTTCCACGCGATTGGTGACCGGGCAAATCGTGTTGCCTTAGACGCTTTTGAAGCCGCGGTGAAAGCCAATGGTCCGCGCGACCGCCGAGACCGCATAGAGCATGCTCAGGTCGTCGCCGCCTCGGATTTTTCGCGATTTGCCCGGCTACAAGTGATTGCTTCGATGCAACCGTCGCACGAAACCTCTGATATGCGCTGGGCGGAACAACGCGTCGGACCGGAACGTGCCAAAGGCGCGTACGCCTGGGCGACCATGCAAAAGTTCGGCGTGCGGCTCGCGTTTGGAACCGACTACGACGTCGAACCGATCAGCCCGTTTCGCGGCCTCTACGCTTGCGTCACACGGGAATTGCCCGATGGCGGACCACAAGGTGGCTGGGAACCGCAGGAAAAGATTTCACTGGGCGACTGCATTCGCGCCTACACCAGCGGCTCGGCCTACGGAGAATTCATGGAAGGCAAGAAAGGTGAGCTAAAAGAAGGCGAGTTTGCCGATTTCATCGTGCTTTCGAACGACCTCACCAAGGTCGAACCGCGAGAGTACACCGGGATCAAAGTTCTCCGTACGGTGGTTGGCGGCCGCACGGTTTATCCTGCCCAGTAAGCCTTGTCGTTTTGCCTCGAACCTTATGGATTCTCGATGATGCGTAAGAGTGCCGCTGATATGCTTGCGGCACCGTGGATCGTAATTCTTCTTCTTGGCATCCTCACCGGTTGCGGGCCGAACTGGCTCTGGCGGTTTGCACCTTGTTGTGGGGCTCGACCTTCGTAGTCGTGAAGAACTCGCTCGATCAATCGTCGGTTTTTGTTTTTCTGGCCGCGCGTTTTTCATTAGCTGGATTGTGCATGGCGGCTTTTCGGCCTGGCGTGCTTTTGGTCTTGCAACGCGAAGAGGTTTTTGCGGGAGTCCGTCTGGGCTTTTTCATGTTTGGCGGATACGCCTTCCAGACGGCCGGGTTGCGCTACACCACGGCATCGAATTCAGGCTTCATCACCGGATCCAGCGTGGTGCTGGTGCCGCTGATCCTCGCGCTGTTCTGGGGCAAGCGCGTGACGTTCTGGGTTTATTTCGGAACGATCGCAGCCGCGGCGGGCTTGTACTTTCTCACGGTGCCTGCCAGTGGCGTTGCTCATCTCAATCGAGGTGACGTGTTGACATTCTTTGCAGCAGCTTCGTATGCCGTTCACATCATTTTGGTTGGGGAGTACACGCGCGAGCATTCGGCGGCTGCGCTCAGTGTCCTGCAGGTTCTGGCGTGCGCGGTGATGGCATGGCTTACTGCGTTGGGAGCGAATGCCATCCGTTGGCAGCCGATGCACTTCGCATCGAGCGGCACGCTCTGGATTGGCCTCGCGGTGTGCGCGGTGTTCGCGACGGCCGTAGCATTTTCACTCCAGCTGTGGGCGCAACAGTACACGACACCTGGCCATGCTGCGATTCTGTTCACTTTGGAACCGGTCTTTGCCGTGGCCACTTCTTATATCGTGCTGGGCGAGCGGCTCGGATTGCGGTCAGTACTGGGCGCCGCGTTGGTGCTGGCGGGAATTCTTGCGGCCGAACTGCTGGGTCCGCCCGCCGCTCCAGAATCGCCCGAGCCCACGGGCGAGGCGCACTCGGCGTAATAAACTACGAGCAACTCATCCGTAGTACTTCACGTCCACAGGCGCGAACATCGTAGCGCTGGCGGCGTTTGCCTTTTCGTAAGCGTCAATCGCGCTCACATGTTGTAGCGTTGTGCCGATGTCGTCCAGTCCTTTAAGCAAAACCTCTTTACGCGAAGGGGCGATTTCGAAGTTATATTTCAGGCTTTTGTTGTCGCTGATGGTCTGGCTCGGCAAATCCACGTTCAGCCTATAACTACGGTCGGCTTCAGCGCGATTAAATAACTCATCGATTTCCGATTCTTTCAGAATCGCCGGCAGGATCCCGTTCTTGAAGCAGTTGTTATAGAAAATGTCGGCGTAGCTCGGCGCCACGATGACACGGAAGCCGTAGTCGCCGATGGCCCACGGAGCGTGCTCGCGGCTGGAGCCGCAGCCAAAGTTGGCGCGGGTCAGCAGAACGGACGCGCCTTTGTATTCCGGCCAGTTCATGATGAATTCAGGATTTGGCGCTTCCGTCGGCAGCTTATAGCGCCAATCGTAAAACAGAATCCGGCCAAAGCCTTCGCGCGTTAAAGCCTTGAGAAATTGCTTCGGGACCATCTGGTCGGTGTCCACGTTGACGCGGTCGAGCGGCAGAACTAGTCCTGTGTGCGTTGAGAATGGTTTCATCGTTTCAGTTCCTTAGGGCTACTCAACGTGGGCGACATCGAACTCACGCACGTCCACGAAATGTCCCGCAATCGCCGCGGCTGCTGCCATGACCGGACTGACCAGGTGGGTGCGGCTGTCGCGCCCCTGGCGTCCTTCAAAATTGCGGTTGGAGGTGCTAGCGCTGCGCTCATGCGGCGGCAAAACGTCAGCGTTCATGCCGATGCACATGCTGCAACCCGCATCGCGCCATTCAAAACCGGCCTCGGAGAACACTTTGTGCAGGCCTTCCTTTTCAGCGGCGGCTTTGATTCCACGCGAGCCGGGCACGACGAGCGCCTGCTTGATGTTTTTCGCCACGTGCTTGCCCGCAACCAACCGCGCGGCGGCGCGCAAGTCATCCAATCGCGAATTGGTACACGAGCCGATGAACACACGGTCCACTGGAATGTCCACGATGGGCGTGCCTGCTTTCAGGCCCATGTAGTGCAAAGCGCGCTCTGTCGCTTTTTGGTCGTCGGGATTCTGGAACGCGCCGGGATCCGGTACCCGGTCTGTCACGCCAGTTACCATGCCGGGATTGGTGCCCCAGGTCACTTGTGGGGCAATCTTTTCTGCGTGCAATTCCACGGTCATATCGAACTTTGCGCCATCGTCAGTTTTTAGCGACTTCCAACGCTCAACCGCTTGTTGAAACTCTTTTCCGCGCGGCACGAAAGGCCGCCCTTCCAGATATGCGAACGTTGTTTGGTCCGGCGCAACCATGCCTGCGCGAGCTCCGCCTTCAATGGTCATGTTGCAGACGGTCATGCGGCCGTCCATGGACAGGTCGCGGATCGCTTCGCCCGCGTACTCGGCTACGTGTCCGGTGCCGCCGCCAATTCCAATCTTGCCGATAATGGCCAGGATGATGTCTTTCGCGGTCACGCCCTTAGGACGTTTGCCGTGCACCAGAATGTGCAGCGTCTTGGATTTGCCCTGCACCAGACACTGTGTCGCCAAAACGTGCTCCACTTCGCTGGTGCCGATGCCGAAAGCCAGCGTGCCAAACGCACCGTGCGTGGAGGTGTGGCTGTCGCCGCAGACGAGAGTTTGGCCCGGCTGCGTAATGCCTAGTTCTGGCCCAATGATGTGTACGATGCCCTGGTTCTTGCTGTTCATGTCGAACAGGCGCACTCCGGATTCCTGGCAGTTCTTGGCGAGCGCTTCAAATTGCGCCTTGGCGTCCATATCAATGATCGGCAGCGTACGGTCCGTGGTGGGAACGGAATGGTCCATTACTGCGAAGGTCAAATCCGGCCGGCGTACCTTGCGGCCTTCTGCTCGCAATCCGGAGAAAGCCTGTGGGGAAGTGCCCTCGTGAATGAGGTGCCGGTCAATGTAGAGCAAAGAAGGCTTGGCCGGCTCTTCGTAGACGACATGGCTGTCCCAAATCTTTTCGTACAGAGTTTTTGCGTTCATAGTGGCTTATCCTTCGGAAGTTTAGCACTGCGGGAAAACCAGGGCAAAAATGAAGGACCGGGTATTTATGCCAATTCGGCACAACCCGTCTTATTCGCTTTGGCTTACCCGGAGAGTTCTTTAGGCGTCTCAGTTTCTTAAGGAGCATCCAATGAAGCGGATTATTGCACCAATACTGTGGGGCGTTGCGATTGCTCTTTCGGGCTGCGGAATCTCCCGGCAGCCAAGCATCACCCACAACGAACTCGTGCGCCGCACACAGGAGATCATGGACGCAACCGCGCCAGGAAATCCTGAACCCTGGAACAAGTACTTTGCAGACGACGCGATGTATTTCGATGAAAAAGGTCGCGCCATGGATAAGTCGGCTCTTTTGAAGGAGGTTTCGCCTTTGCCAAAAGGCTATTCTGGCTCCATCAAAGTGCTGAACGCCAAAAGCAAGATTCTTCACGACACCGCAGTCTTCGGTTACGACCTGGAGGAAACCGAGGTCGTGTTCGGGCAGGAACTGAGCGCACGTTACCACGGCACGGACACCTGGGTGCGCCGCAATGGCCAATGGCAGATCATTGCCGGGCAGATGCTGCGGTATTACGAAGATCCAGCGCGCGGCCCGGCAGACGCAAGGGATTACGCAAAATATGCCGGGACCTACCAATTGGCTGACGGCATTACGCGAATCGTGCAGCTGCAAGGAGGCGGGCTTTCGATGCAGCGCGAAGGCCGCCCGACAGACTTGCTGATACCGGAAGCCGGTAACATCTTTTTCCGGAAAGGAATCGAAGGGCGCATTTTGTTTCGCCAGGGCCCGAGCGGCAAAGTGGACGCGCTTGTGGACCGCCGCAACAACGAGGACATCGTCTGGAGGCGGATCCAGTAACGAAGCGCGAGCGACCCTACCCAAGAACGATTAGACTAAGGACGTGGACGCCTTTTCCTACACCTGGTACGAAAGTCCTGTTGGCCCGCTGCTCTTGGCCGGGTCGCCCTCGGCTTTACATTACCTGAGCTTTTCGACGGGCAAACATGCTGTGCCGATTGATCCGAGGTGGATCGAGAACCGTTCAATATTTGCCGAAGCCATTCGGCAGTTGAGGGAGTACTTTGCCGGTGAACGCGAGACTTTTGCATTGAAACTGCATCCACCCGGTACCGAATTTCAACGATCGGTCTGGTCTGAACTTCGGCAAATCCCCTACGGAGAAACGATTTCCTATAAGACGCTTGCCGAGCGTATCCGCAAACCGCAAGCCGTCCGCGCGGTGGGCGCTGCGAACGGGGCAAATCCCATCCCCATCATCATTCCGTGCCACCGTGTCATCGGGCACGACGGCAGCCTCACGGGCTTCGGCGGCGGACTCCCGCTGAAAAAGCGCTTGCTTGAACTCGAAAGCCGCCAGCTCGCGCTTCTGTGATCGCCTCACTCAAACGATTTGAGCTTCGCAACGGTCGCCGCATCGAGCGACTGAATCAGCGCAACCATCAAATCAACGGTGCGGTCAAAATCCACGCGGTCAATGATGCCGTTGTGTGCGTGTGTGGACCGCGCCGGTACCAGCACGGTTGTCACAGGCACGCCGATGTTGTGCAGCTTGATGGCGCCGGCGTCGTCGCCAAACCCAGGCACGAAGTCAAACTGCAGCGGAATCTGCCGCCCGGCTGCGATTTCTTTCACATGCGCCACCAGCTTGCGGTTGGGCAGTTCGCTGAAGGTATAAAGCATCATGCCCGGCCCGCCACCCAACACTTCCTGTGCGGCTTCGGGCCCCGTCCCCGGCACGTCGTTGGGAATTCCCACTTCGAGACTGAAACCGATATCGGGATTAATGAGGCGTGCCGAAGTTTGCGCACCCCGCATTTCGATGCTGCCTTCTTCCTGCACGGTCGCGGCGTAAAAAACTTGGTTGGGGTGCGGTGTTTTTTGCAGCCTCCTCATGACTTCCAGCATCACCGCACAGCCCACGCGATCGTCCCAAGCTTTGGCCAGGTAGCGATTGTTCGCGAGTACTGCGAACTCTGTAACCGGTGCGACTGGATCGCCGGGTGAGATCCCGAGAGCGGCCACGTCAGCCGCCGATCGCGCGCCGGCGTCCAGATACAAATCCTGCTGTGCGGGATGCCCTGAAGCGTCGTGCGGCGCAATGTGCGCATCCCAGATGTCCGTCACCGCGAGAACTGGCCCTTTCGACCCCAAAATCACCCACCGCTGGTCTGGCAGCGCCGCGCTCAGCCAGTAGCCCAACATCTGCATGGAGATGAATCCATCCGGCCGGATGCGTCGCACCATTCCGCCCAGTTCGTCCATATGGGCGTCCAACATGATGTGCGGACCTGAATTTCCTTGTTGTGCGATTACCGAGCCCAGCCCGTCGTAGGAAATTCTGTCCGCGAAGGGTTTCATCCGCTCCGCCATGATCTTGCGCACCGGCTCCTCGTAGCCCGGTGGGCCGGGCGCTTCGGTCAGCAGCTTGAGCAGTTGTACTACCCGATCCTGGGCTGGCGGCCGCGCGGCGTTTTGCGCCGGGGCTGCGCACGTGTGCATTGCGAAAAGCAAAAAAGCAATTCCGATTGGTCTCACCGGGGGCTCCCGGTGAACGATGATACGGAAACAAGCTCTTCCTGGAAACGATTTAATCCACGTTTTCTGCCGCGACCGGAGACGGAAGGACGTGCGGCGCAGACTCGGAGAGAGTAAAATTTGCGGCAGGAGACAGACTGAAATGGGGATCCGCGAAATTCTTCAACTGGGTGATCCGCGCCTGCGTCAGCCCGCCGCCATGCACAATTTCGCCTCCCATGGGGTTGAGCTGCCAGGCTTGATCACGGATTTGCGCGACACGTTGGCGCACTGGCGCGCTGAAACGGGCTACGGCCGGGGGATTGCCGCTCCGCAACTGGGCATCTCCGAGCGAGTCATTTTTCTGCAGCTTCCGGGTGCCGGTCCCTGGCCGCTCGTCAACCCGCACATCACTGAGCATAGCCGCGAAAAGGTCGTAGTCTGGGACGCATGCCTGAGCTTTCTCGCAATTTTCATGCAGGTCGAACGGCATAAGGAAATCACCGTCCGCTATCAGGACGTGTATGGGGATTGGCAGGAGGTTCGCGCGGGTGAAGATCGCGACCTTTCCGAACTGCTTCAACATGAAATCGATCACTTGGACGGAATTTTGTGCATCGATCGAGTCACAGACGTTAAGTCCATCTGTACCAGGGAGGAATTCGAGAAGCGTTACCGAGCGAACAGTCCATACGCAGCGAAAGCCTGAACCGGCTTCCACCTTAACGAGGAGCGGCTTCGGCACCTCGGAGTCCGCGGAGCCGCCCCATCGCATCAACACCGATCGGACCGTCCAGCAATTCGCGGTTCAGATGCCGATCGACCGTGGATAGTGATACGCGGTGGTCCAACGTTTCATAAATTTCCAGCGCCTCGCTTATACTTTGCCGCGAGTTATCCTACGCAGGCAGTCACCACGGCTGAATCGAGGAGTAATGAGCCGCAAAGTCAAATGGGGAGTCTTGGGTGTAGCATCCATTGCCACCCGAAAAGTCATTCCCGGCATGCAAAAGGGCGAGTGCTGCGACATCGCGGCGATTGCCTCACGCGATCCGGAAAGAGCAAAACACGCCGCGGCCGAACTCGGCATCTCCAAATCCTACGGCTCCTATGAAGCGTTACTGGCAGATCCCGAAATTGAAGCCGTCTACAATCCGTTGCCCAATCATCTCCACTTGCCCTGGTCTGCCCGCGCCGCCGAAGCAGGGAAGCATGTTCTCTGCGAAAAGCCGATTGCACTCAACGTTACCGAAACACTGGAATTGATGCGCGTCCGCGATCGGACCGGCGTCAAAATCGGCGAAGCCTTCATGGTCAAGACTCACCCGCAATGGCTTCGTGTGAAAGAACTCGCGCAGGGCGGCGCTATTGGACAGCTCAAATCCATCACCACGATTTTTAGTTATTACAACCGCGATCCCCAGAATGTTCGCCATAAACCGCAATGGGGTGGCGGCGGGCTGCTCGATATCGGAAGCTACCCGATTACCTTGTCACGCTGGCTATTCAATGAAGAACCCTGGCGTGTGACGGGTGTTCTGGAACTCGATCCGGATTTCGGCACCGACCGCCTCGCTTCGGGCATCTTGGAATTCTCCAGCGGCCATTCCGTCTTCGCCTGCGGCACGCAAACCAACTACTACCAGCGCATGGAGCTTCTTGGCACCACGGGCCGTCTAGCCGTGGATATCCCGTTCAACGCGCCGAACGATCGCCCCACACAGATCACCGTTGCCGATGGCATGGCTATCTATGGCGGCAAAATGGAGATCGAACAGATTCCCACCTGCGATCAATACACGATTCAAGGCGACGCGTTTTCCCGCGCCATCCGCGAGAATATCGCAGTCCCGGTGCCGCTCGAAGATGCTCTCGGCAATATGAAAGTAATTGATGCCATCTTTCGCGCGTCCAAGTCCGGTCGATGGGAGACGCTGTAACTCTCCATCGTTATTTATTGCCCGTTATTTATTACCGACGACCACGGTCCACTCTCGTACATGCCATTTCTTCACCAGCCCATTTCGCACATACGGGTCATTCTTGGCGAACCCCTCGGCCGTAGCCGCGCTCTCGGCACGAAAAATCAGCAGTGCTCCGTCCGCTGGCTCAGCCAGAGCTCCTGCCAACTGCAATTCGCCGCGCGCATGTGATTCACGCGCTAGCCCCAGGTGCTCAACACGAAAGGGAGCCCGCCGATTCACGAAATCGTCCGCCAGCTCGTCGTAAAACAGCGCATAGTAATTCGCCATTCTAATGTCCTTCGCTGAACTCAGTCCGCAGTTATCGCAGAAGAGCGGCCGTCGTACCAGGTCCATATCGCCGAAAATCTACTTGACAAAACCGCTGGCTGAGCGCACAAAAGTCGTGGATTGAACCGATTTAAGGCGCCGTCCCACCCGCTCGACATACGGTTCTGGCCCGTCCCGCCCACCTGCTGGTCCACGAAGGATTGTGAGGTCCCATGCACAGCATCAATAATTCAAGAGCGAATCTTCGCGCTCTTTTGGGTCTGAGTCTTCTCGCGTTGGTCACCGCGGCGTCTTCCTTCCCGCAAACCGCGTTTGTTCGCGTCAATCAGGTGGGTTATCCGACCAGCGCTACCAAGCGCGCCTACCTGATGACCTCTACAACTGAAACCGGAGCGGCCTTCAAGGTCGTGAACTCTTCTGGAACGTCTGTTTTCAGCTCCGCCATCGGCACGAAGCTCGGCTCATGGGGCACTTTCTCCAACGTCTACGCACTCGATTTCGACGCCGTCACGACGGTAGGCACCTACACCATCACCGTAACCGGTCCCGCGTCCGCAACTTCGCCTGTTTTTCTCATCGACGTTCCGGCCAATGTCTATTCCACGCCTCTCGCCAACAGTCTCTATTTCTACCAAAACGAACGCGACGGAGCCAACTTCATTGCCACTCCTTTGCGCACCGCCGGCGGTCACCTCAACGATTCCGCTGCAAATGTCTACCTCACTCCGAACGTAAATAAAAACGGACGCTTCGCGGGCGATCTCACACCCACCGGAGCGCAGGTTGACGCTTCCGGTGGCTGGTGGGATGCCGGTGACTACCTGAAGTTTGTGCAGACAGAGAGCTATACGGTTGCGCTGATGATGATTGGCGTGCGCGATTTTCCGGGCCAGATGGGCTCAGGAGCTCCCGTCGCCACAAACTTTACGAACGAAGCCAAATTTGGAATCGACTGGCTGCAAAAGATGTGGAACGACACCTCCAAGACTTTCTACTACCAGGTCGGCATTGGGGATGGCAATTCCCAAACCGTTAGCGACCACGACATCTGGCGCCTGCCGCAAGCGGATGACACCTACCAGAGCTGCAGCTCAAATGTTCGGTACATTTGCCACCGGCCGGTCTTTATCAACACCGCCGGCGGCGCCGGCGCCTCGATCAGCCCGAACCTCGCGGGACGCATGGCTGCATCCCTGGCCATTTGCTATCAGGTTTTCAAAACCACTCAACCCGCCTATGCCAATCAGTGTTTGCTTTCCGCCGAGCACATTTTCGATCTCGCCAACACCGCTCCGAGCGGCAACTTGCTTACCGTGATTCCGTTCAGTTTCTATCCCGAGAGCGAATGGCGCGATGACCTGGAACTCGGCGCCACCGAACTGTACTTCGCGTTGCAGCCCGGCAGTCTTCCCGCCGGCCTTCCACACACCGATCCCGCCTTCTATCTCACCGCGGCGGCGAAATGGGCCAACGCCTACATCACCGGACCGGGCGACGCCGGAGATACATTGAATCTTTATGATGTCAGCGGACTTGCGCACTACGAGCTGCACCGGGCGATGGCGCTCGCGGGAAATCCTGGAGGGCTTGCCACGACTCAGGCGGCATTGTTGGCCGATCTGAAAAAGCAGCTCGACAAGGCCGTCGCGCAGGCGGCGACCGATCCCTTTGGCTTTGGCTTCCCATGGGGAACCTACGACACCACGTCTCATGGCGGCGGTCTGGTGGTGATGGCGAACGAATACGACAATCTGACGAACTCCAGCGCTTACTCGGCTTATGCAAATCGGTGGCTGGGCAATATTCTGGGCACCAACGCCTGGGGAACTTCACTCATCGTCGGCGACGGCAGCACTTTCCCCCACTGCATGCAGCACCAGGTTGCAAATCTCGTCGGCTCGCTGAACGGATCGGAACCATTGCTTCGCGGCGCGGCTGTCGAAGGACCGAACGGAGCCGCAACAAAAGGCGCGCTCAGCGGAATGATCGCGTGTCCCACAAACGGCGTGGACACCTTTGCGCAATTCAATGGCAACGGAGCGGTGTTCAAGGACAACGTGCAGTCTTATTCGACAGTCGAGCCCGCCGTTGATTTGACCGCCTCATCCTTTTTGGCTTTTTCGTGGACAATCGCAGGCGCCCCAAGCGGAACGCCTTAAGACGCTGGGCAGCACTTCCATCGACGGGTTGGGGCTACCACTCCGAGCCACCGGCGATGGAAGGCACAAGCAGGACTTTGTCGCCTTCTTTCACAGCGCAATCTTCTCCGCCCAGAAAGCGAATATCTTCTTCATTCAAATAGACATTCAGGAATTGCCGGATCTGCCCCTGCTCGTCGCGCACATGCCGCGATAGCCCGGGGAATTGCGCCGTCAGAATATTCAGCGCCTCGGCGATCGTGGTCGCGTTACAGTCAAACTTTGGCGTTCCCTCCGTAAACCGGCGGAATGCCGTAGGAATTTCAATCGTCACAGCCATCTTTTTCTCCCGTGTTTAAGCCAAATTATTTTTTTAAGCCTTGCCTGCACAGCTCAGAGCTTTCCTGCTACGGCTGCGCCCGCCGCCAGTTGTGAGTCCAGATAAGCCTCAAACGCTTCCAGCTTTGGTGCAATCGCCTCCGTCGCCGGATACTCGGCAACAATCGCGTCGGTGGTCTTCAAACCATTGCCGGTGATGCAGACTACTGTCGTTTCGTCGGAACTGATGCGACCCTCACGAATTAGTTTTTGTGTGACACCGGCGGTCACGCCTCCCGCTGTCTCCGCAAAAATACCTTCCGTCTCGGCAAGCAGCTGAATCGCTTCCACGACCTCGCGATCCGAAGTATCGTCTGCCCAACCGCCCGATTCGCGTATCAGCTTGATCGCGAACGGGCCGTCTGCTGGATTCCCGATCGCCAGAGAGCGCGCTATGGTGTCCGGCTTCTGCGGCTCAAACCGCGCCAACCCGCGCTTCACTGCGGTTGAGATCGGAGAGCAACCCGTAGCTTGCGCGCCGAAAAACTTCACGGGCTTTTCTTCGACCCATCCGAGCGTCACCAACTCGCGGAATGCCTTGGCAATCTTGGTGATCAGCGAGCCGCCCGCCATCGGCACCACCACGTTATCCGGCAGTCGCCAGCCCAGCTGCTCGGCAATTTCGAATCCGTGCGTTTTCGATCCCTCCGCGTAATACGACCGCAAATTCACATTCACCAAGCCCCACTGGAAGCGGTCCGCTATCTGCGCGCAAAGCCGGTTCACATGGTCGTAGTTTCCATTGATGCGCACGATCCGCGCGCCGTACACCGCGGTGTTCAGGATCTTGGCCGGTTCCAGATCAGCGGGAATGAACACGCAGGCATCGAATCCCTGCTGCGCCGATTGCGCCGCAACCGCATTGGCCAGGTTGCCGGTCGAAGAACACCCCACCGTCTTGAATCCAAAGCGCCCCGCTGCAGCCAGCGCTGTTGCCACCACACGATCCTTGAACGAAAGAGAAGGGAAGCACACCGCATCATTCTTGAAGTACAAGTTCCGCAGGCCCCATTTTTTCGCCAAGTGCTTTGAGGCCACCAGTGGCGTTCCACCCACCGCGTTCGGAAACGAAAATCCTTCGGGCAACGGCAGGAATTCCGCATAGCGCCACATGTTAAAGTCGCGCCGGATTAGTTTTTCCTTGCTGGCAACGGATTTCAGCGCTTCGTAATCGAAGGCAACTTCAAGGGGGGAAAAGCATTCTTCGCAAAAAGACCGCGGCGCATTGCCCCACAGCTTCCCGCATTCTCGACAACGTAATTGATAGATCTCCCGCATCGCAGTATCCAATCGTGGCCCAAAACAGCACAAGCCAACGGAAATGGCCGACGCAACAAACGAAACGTCAATGGATTAGGGCCAGCAAGGAGGGTAAATAAAAAGCCCTCCGTGCCAAAGAGTGCCGGAGGGTCTCAAAATCTTCCGAGAAACTCTACCAGCTCTTTAGCAGTTTTTTACGTGGAGCAAGTCGCCCTAAATCGCCACGTTTCGCCGCAGCAAGCAGCTACTCTATTTAATGCCAGACCAGCAATCAGTTGTCAATAGCATTTCTAAATCAGCCTTTGCCCTAACAACAAAATCGTCGCTTCCTGCGTCAAACTAGAGAGCAGTGGACATGAATTTCACAGCGTCTCCAAAGCCACCCCGGCCGAAGGGCCAGTGTGTTTTCCAGCGCAGCCTGAACTTTGCGCTGGGTAACTCTGGGAAAATCACGGTGTTATACTGAGCAGGTAGGGTGCGGTCCAATGGAATCAGGGTTGAGCCTTGAGACCCGAGCGAGTCGGCGGCGGAGAGAAAGACAGGAGTTTACGAAATGGGTGAATCGGAAAAGGATATGTCGGGTGGGGACAAGTCGACCTGGAGCATGGTGAGCTGGGTGCGGCGGGAAAAGGCCGTGGCCGGCCTGTTTGTCGCCCTCACTCTGGTAGTCGGAATTTTGATCGGAACGATTGTTTCCGGCCACACCTCCGCCATGAAGAGCTTGACGTTCGCGGGCAAGGGAGCCACTCCGCTGCCCATACCGGACGCCATCCCGTCGTCGAATTCTTTTGCGTCGATCGTCAATCGTGTGGAGCCTGCCGTGGTGAATATCTCCACCACGCAAGTGCTTGAAAAAAGGCAGAGTCTCAACAAGAAACGCCGCCAGGTGCCGAATCCGAATGGCGACCAGGATGATCCGATGCAGGATTTCTTTGACCGTTTCTTCGATGGCCGCAATGGCGGGCCGGAAGCGCCCCCTGCGGCGGAACGCAGCCTTGGTTCTGGCGTGATCGTGGATCGCAAAGGCTTCATTCTCACCAACAATCACGTCGTGGAGCAGGCCACCAAGATTCAGGTTCAGTTGAACGGTGAGACCGCCAAGTACACCGCCAAGGTCGTCGGCGTAGATGAGGAAACAGACCTCGCGGTTCTGAAAATTGAGACCAATAAAGAGTTGCCCGTTGCCAAGCTCGGCAATTCAGACGGCGTGCAAGTCGGCGATTGGGTGCTGGCTATCGGCAGCCCCTTCGGACTAAATGCTACGGTCACGGCCGGCATCGTGAGCGCCAAAGATCGCGGCGGCGTGGGCCGTCAGTTCCAGAAATTCCTCCAGACCGATGCCGCGATTAACCCCGGAAATTCCGGCGGTCCGCTGGTTGATCTGGCCGGCGAAGTGATCGGCATCAACACTGCAATCATCACTGGCAGCCGCGGCTATGAAGGCGTTGGGTTTGCACTGCCCTCGAGCGTGGCCATCAATGTTTACAACCAGCTTATTCAGCAAGGGCGCGTTACCCGTGGCTCCATCGGCGTCAGCTTCCAGGAAGAACTGGGCACCAACGCCATCACCTTGAAAGAACTAGGCGCCGGCAACGGCGTTGTCATCATGGGCGTGGAACCTGGCAGCCCGGCGGAGAAGGCCGGACTGAAGGGCGGCGACGTCATCACCAGCGTCAACGGACAGTCTGTGAAGACCGGCAACGATCTGGTCAATCCAATCGCTCAAGCCCCCATCGGCAGCAAGGTGAAGATCGGCTACGTGCGCGACCGCCAGACCAAGGAAACTTCGGCGGTAGTCGAAGATCGCACTCGGGTCTTCCCGAACTCCGCCTCGCGGCAAAGCGATTCGCAGAACGACAGCCAGCCGGCCGAATTTGGCCTGCGCGTCGACAACCTCACTCCGGAGCGCGCCTCTCGCGTCGGCATGGACGGCCAGAAGGGCGTGCTGGTGGTGGACGTTGATCCGGCCAGCTTCGGCGACGATATCGGCTTCACACGCGGCGACCTTATCGCCGAAGTGAATCGGCAACCGGTTACCTCCGTTGCCGAATACAAAGCCGTGATCGGCAAGCTCAAACCCGGCAGCAACGTTGTTTTCAAGGTTCTTCGCCGTCAGGACTCGGACCGTATTTTGACCGTGTTCCTGCCCGGCGTGGTTCCAGCGGAGAACGCGCAGTAAAGGTAATGGACAACCGCCGATAAAAGGCGTAGAAGAGAAGCCCCAAACTATGCGAAACACGCGTCCGGCACTCCCAG
>Ga0247661_1000047_pt1 | contig 22290 bp, 18 predicted proteins | sample CNK02_metaG_FD_182799 | JGI IMG/M metagenome (GOLD analysis project Ga0247661, IMG submission 182799) | Soil microbial communities from Purdue University Martell Research Forest, Indiana, United States - CNK02 | ecosystem: Environmental > Terrestrial > Soil > Temperate forest > Bulk soil...
CGCCAACGCGCCAATTCCCGCCAGCATTCCCAGAGTTCCACCTAGCAGCGCGCCCGTACCCGCTCCCGCCGCCGCTCCTTCCGGTGCCTTGGTGCTCTTCTCCGTCGCGATTTCCCGGTCGCCCAGGTTTTGCGGCAGCAGCACTGAAATATCCGCCGCGGCAAAACCCGCGTTGATCAATCCGCTCACCGCGCGTTCCGCTTTCGGCCGACTCGGATAAATTGCAAACACCGACGTCTTTTTGTCTGTCATATACTCCCCCTCTTTCTGAAAATCTTCCAAAGTCACGGCTTAACGCCAAATTGGTTCGTTCACACAGCTCTTTTTTGCTCAAGATTTCGGCGGCGTCACAACCATCTGGTCTGTCACGTTTCCTTCACCCGCAATTCCCATCGCTTTGCTCAATACCGCGATTTTCTCTTCGTCTGACCGCAGTGGGCCCTTCAGCGTCACCTTCCCGTCCTGCGCCAGGATCTTGATGTTGTGTGCATAGGTCGAAAGCGACTTATCGCCTATAATCGCCGCGCGAATTTTCCGCGTCAATTCGCGGTCTTCTGGACTCATCTTTTGCTTGTCCGCGGTAGCTGACGATTTGTTCCGGTCCGGTTGGTTGGTTTTCGAATTGTCCGGGGCGGGCTCCTGTGCTCGCGCCATGTCCGAACATCCGAGCAAGCCCGCTAAACCCAACGCCGCCGTTCCTGCCCACCGCAAATTCCAACCAGAACGCCACCCGAAGCGCCCCGCTGGGCCATAGTGCCGATCCATTGACATCCTCCCCATCCCGCAACCTCGTCATCCTCCCGATCCCGCAACCCCGCCTTGCGCCTGCACACTCAGCTGCTGCGGCTGCCCTCACGAAACTAAGAGCCAGCTCGCATCTTGGCAATCGGCTTTACGCGGTACTCTCCGCAAAATCCTCCGGTAAGTCTCCGCATTCGTTATTAGTCGCGCGAATTTGCACGCACTGTGCTTCGCTACGGTCAAGTTTCGTCGCATCTCCCAGATTCATCGGATAGCCGCCGGTACCGGGCCGGCGAAAGATGCGCCTAGAGGCTCGCGCTCCCGCCCAGCGAAGCGCCCGGCCTCGCAAGATCGACTCCCGAGCACGGAGAAGGAGCTACCAGTGGCGGGTAACAAAAAATGTGCGCATCCCAATTGTTCTTGTACCGTGAGTGACGGAAAGAAATATTGCAGCCCCCAGTGCGAAGCGATGGAAGCAACGCCGGACGTCGATTGCAAATGTGGTCATCCCGGTTGCCGCGGCCGCGTCACCTGATGTAGCGCAGGCAATCCTGCCCACTGACTTTATCGTCCTAGTACCCGGCAGGTGGCTCTTGCTACCCAGAACCGTTAGGTATGCTCCGACCGGGGCACCCCGCAAGCATCGAGAAAAACCTTGATTTGATAGGAATAAATCTAGTTTCCGCGTATCCCTATCTGGATTACTTCGGATTGCTGACGAACCGGACCCATCGGCGTCGCGAGAGCTGGTTTCGTCGCGCAGGACATTCCAGCTCTTGCTTCTGGTCTTGCGCGACGCTAAATCCCCTTTTGATCTTGGCCACCTTGACATTCTAGGGGAAGCTGCGTATTCTCACCTAGAATGTCTAGTAAAGAACAGGCGGATCGCATCGCGCTGCTGCAGGGCACTCTGGACCTGTTGATTCTGCGCACGCTGCTGCTGGGACCGGCCCACGGCCACGCCATCACCAAGGCAATCGAGTTCAACTCCGATGAGGTCTTACAGGTCGAACAAGGCTCGCTCTATCCGGCGCTGCACCGGTCGTTCGAGGATGGTACGTCCGAGAAAAACCGCCGGGCCAAGTTCTACCGGCTGACGCCCAAAGGCCGAAGGCAACTGGCAGCCGAGACAAGCAAGCGGGACGAGCTGGCAGCAGCGATCGCGCGAATTCTCCGGCCAGCCGGGTGAAGAACCATGAGACGACGCAAGAGAATGCTGGAAGACCTCGACCGAGACATTCGCGATCACATAGAGAGAGAAACTGAGGACAACATCGCGCGGGGCATGACGCCGGAGGAAGCGCGGTATGCCGCGCATCGTAAATTCGGCAACGTCACGCGCATAAAGGAAGAGACACGCGAGGTGTGGAGTTTCGTTTGGCTCGAGCAACTCCTGCAGGACATTCGCTTCGGCTTCCGCATGTTGCACAAGTCCCCGGGCTTCACGGCTGTGGCCGTCCTCATCCTCGCTCTCGGCATCGGCGCAAACACCGCGATATTCAGTGTGGTCAATGGAGTGCTGCTCAGTCCGCTTCCCTACAAGAATCCGAAGCAACTCGTCGTCATCAAGGAACACGATTCGCTCCCGAACGTGATGGATATCCAGAGACAGACGCGCGCATTCTCGCAGGGAGGCGGAATCAACGTCGAGAAGATGGACTACATAGGCGCAACCGAACCTGTGCAAGTCCGTGTCGGGCTCATCAATGCGGGGTTTCTCGAAACGCTAGGCGTGCAGCCGATGCTGGGCCGGATCATTTCGTCCGGGGAAGATGTGCAAGGTGGGCCGCGTCTCGCAATGGTCAGCAACCATTTCTGGCAAAACTACCTTGGCAGCGATCCACATGCGGCGGGCAACACGATTCAACTGGGCGGAAACTCTTATACGGTGATCGGCGTAATGCCTGCGAGTTTTGCTCTGCCAGCGGAGCATGCCGACGTTTTCGTTTCACTCGTGGTCCGCGACCCGCGGGCGGGTGCTGAGCGCGATTTGCACTTTATGCACACCTACTGGCGATTGAAGGCGGGCGTCACGCTCGCGCAGGCGCAGGCCGATATGGCCGCGATCGACCGCCGGCTCGCGGAGCAATATCCGGCCGAAGAAAAGGAACGGAAGAGCCAATTAGTTCCACTGCATGAATGGCTGGTAGGAGACGTGCGGGCGGCACTGCTGGTGCTCTTCGGAGCTGTAGGCCTGGTGCTGCTGATTGCGTGCGCGAATTTCGCGAGCTTGCTGATGATGCGGGCGGTTGCGGAGCGCCAGGAATTGGTTATGCGGACGGCGTTGGGCGCGGGACGCGGCCGGCTCGTCCGGAAAACGCTGACAGAGAGCTTACTGTTGTCGGTCTTCGGCGGTGCGGCTGGACTACTGTTCGCGAAGTGGGGTACGAGCCTGCTCCTGGCTTTGAGGCCGGAGGAGCTGGCGCGGCTGAGCGGGATTCACATGGATACACGGGTGTTGCTGTTCGTCATTGTGATCTCGGTGCTGACCGGTATCGTGTTCGGAATGGCGCCGGCATGGATCGCGGTCCGCTCGGACGTTGCCGAGGCTCTGAAAAAGAGCGGGCGGAGCACAACTGCGAGCCCGATGGGGCATAGCATACGGAAAATTCTGGTCACATCGGAACTGGCGGTTGCCTTGGTGCTGTTAGTGGGAGCCGGTTTGTTGATCAAAGGATTCTCACGGTTGCGCTCGATGAACCCCGGTTTCAATTCCGCGAACGTAATGACGATGTATCTCCAATTGCCCACGACGCGATACGGCGAAATCCCCAAACAGACCCAGTTTCGCCGTGAGTTGCTTACCCGCTTGAATTCTCTCCCAGGCGTGCAGGCAGCGATGGTGACTGATATACCGCTCGGCGGGAATTATGTGGGCCACCGCTTCGTCATCGACGGACGCCCTCCTGTGGCCGTGGGGGGCGAGCCCAAGGTACAAACTCTTTCGGTGATGGGTGATTACTTCCACGTGATGCAGATTCCCTTGCGCGTGGGTCGCGACTTCACCCCCTTGGACCGCGAAGAGCAACCACTGGTGGCAATTGTGAACGAGGAAATGGTGCGGGAATTTCTGCCGCACGAAAACCCAATCGGCGTGCGCATCCGCTGGGCGGGCGACACAGGGCCACCACAATGGATGACCATCATCGGCGTAGTGGCCGACGTAAAACATTCAGGATTGAATCAATCGACGGATCCCGCTGTATATGCCCCTTTTTCGCAGTCCGACGAAGCCTGGAGACGATTTATGACGCTCGCCATCCGGGCTCGGGATGCGGCTCCTGGGCTCGTTGAAGAAGTGAAGAAGCAGATCTGGAGCGTGGACAGCCAGATTCCGGTCAGCGACGTGCACGCCATGGACGAGCTCATAGCTGTGTCGCTTGCGCAGCAACGCTTCAACATGCTGCTCCTCGGACTCTTTGCCGTGCTCGCGTTGATCTTGGCTGCTGTGGGAATTTACGGCGCGATGGCTTGTGCTGCGACCCAGCGAACGCATGAGATCGGCATACGGACAGCGCTCGGAGCGCAGCGACGCGACGTACTGCGGCTGGTTATGAGAGATGGAGCCAAGATCGCGCTCTTCGGCATCGCCTCCGGGATTGCAGGAGCGCTTGCGCTGACTCGCCTAATGGCCAGTCTGCTTTTCGAGGTGAAACCGACGGACCCTGCGACATTCGCAGGTGTCACGATCCTGCTCGCATTCGTTGCGCTCGCGGCTTGCTACATTCCGGCGCGCCGCGCAATGCGCGTGGATCCTATGGTTGCCTTGAGATATGAGTAGTCCTTCGCGCGAGCGACCGGCAACCCTTTTTAACAAGCTGGCATTAACGTGTAGGGATTTCTGAAGCCTTCAGCCGCACGCATGTAGGCGCGCGCACTCCGCAAGTCTGATTTGTGGACTCTTCCACGCCGTAGCGAAGATTATCGGGTCGTGAAGATACCCAGTCCAAGCATCTGTGTTTTGCAGGTCGATCGGTATCGAATCTTTAACCGCTTCTGCAGCACGCAATTGACAACCGCACCATCGATGTCCGACCTCGAAGGCCTTCTCCAGGCCTAAGAAGTTCTCGAATGTAACTAGGGTAATGCGATTATCACTACCACCTTCAGTGGTAAGCTGAGTGCCAAGCCAGTGATTTTTGGAGTTACTGATAACGCCTACGTTCTGTTTGCGTCTACTCCAAAGACTAAACAGTTCGCTGGCAGTTCTTACAAAGAATCCGGAATGAAAAGTAAAGTATCCCCGGGAAAAGAAAACCAAGCCGCGCTCGCGCCTCTTTGCTTTTGTGACGGAGCCAATGAATACATCTGTTTCCCGCCGGCTAAGTGCCCGCAAGTCTTCGTCGACTGATTCATAGGGAACAACATGGACATCCAGTTGCGGCGCCTGTCCTTGATATCTATAGCGTCCGTCGGAGTCTGCAAGCTTGTCCATGTAAATTGTGATGTTAGCGTCGCACTGCTTGTCATCAAACCGTAACGGTGGCTGGATTCGTGTTACCGTTTGATATAGGGAAGATCTTCGCTAGGGAAAATCGCATCGGGCGTGCAGCCCCTTCAGGGCTACGGATCGCTTGCATAGCCCATTTTTCGAAAGTGGCGCGGGTCGCGGTTTATCAATCGTGCGATGGTGGCGAATAGAAGACAGACCGATACTCCACACATCAGCACCCCGGCCATGCTCTCAAGAGGTCCTAAGAGCCTCCACCTGCTAGGCAGAGTCACATCACCGTAACCGACGGTGGCATAACTGCTCGAGGAGAAATAAAAAGAGAGTTCCCACGAAGGAAAGCATTGCAACCGGTAGAAACTCGCCCACAGAAGGATCACCAGCCCGTGGAGAATAATGATTGCGATCGTTGATTTCACTACCAAGACGGCCGAGCGAACCGGACTAAATCCTTGGCCGCCCTCGGTGGTAACGCCCCGTAGCCACTCAACGAGCGCCGCAACCCCAGCACACTGCAAGCAGAGTGTGAGTATTAACAGAAGAACAGCGGCGGAAGCTTGAGGAACGAGTGTCATTTTCATTACATTCAGGTTGTTTGCGGAACGGCTTTACGCGCTTCAGGCACCTCGCCATGCATGGCTGGCTCTTTCGCTTCCCATCGAATGATCTTCAGGTCGAGCACGAAGATGCTGTAAAGGACAGGAACCAAAAGCAGAGTGATAAAGGTAGCGACGCCAAGTCCACCGATCTGCGCGTAACAAAGAGGCTGCCACAGCGGACCGCCTTCGAGAGCCAGCGGGAAAAGAGCCAGGATCGTTGCTCCCACTGTGATCATTACAGGGCGAATTCGCTGAATGCCCGCATCGGCCAGCGCTTGGACCAGTGGCTCGCCCTTTGCATGCATTTCCTCGATGAAGTCGAACAGCACGATGACGTGGCTGACAATCACGCCGATCAGGCTGGCGATGCCGAGAAAAGCCATGAACCCGAACGGCGTATGCATGATCGCGAGGGCGATCAGAGAGCCAATCACGCCATAAGGAGCTGCAGCGAATACCAAAAGAGGTTTGACGGCGTTATTGAATTGAACGAGCAAGGCCAAGTAAATCCCAATCAAAGAAATCAGCAGAACGATTTTGAGATTTGCGAAGCCGTCTATTTGTTTGGCCTTTTCACCGCCAATCCGCAACTGATATCCGGGCGGAAGGTTTTTCTGAAACTCTTGCAATTTCGGAACAATCGGGTCGAGTACCTCCGATGCGAGCACTCCTGGCTGTGGATAACACAAGATGGAAATGGTGCGAAAGTGCTCTCGCCGCGTGATACGGCCTGTTTGCAGGAGATGCTCCAAGTTTGCGACCGACAGTAGAGGCACGCGGTTATTCGTCTGTGAGCTGTACACATAAAGGTTCTTAATGTCGGCAAGCTGAGCGCGCTCCTGCATGCGAAGACGGCCCACGACAGGAATGTTCTTGTTCCCCTCCTTGAACATGCCTACCTGGGTTCCACTCATTGCCGCCGCGGACGCGCTTGCGACATCGGCGTTGGAGATGCCCACCACGTTCGCGCGGTCAGGGTCGATTTGAACCTGTAGCTGAAGATTGTCCGGAAACCAGTCATCCCGGAGAACGGAAATGCCCGGGGCCTGGGCCACGATCTCCTGGGCCTGGCTAGCGATCATTCGCAACCTGCGGATGTCGTCAGCTTCGTTTTTCGCGTCCACGTCCGCCTGGCCGGAGATCATCAGCTCCACGGGATTCTCGACCGGGTTTGTTTGCAGCTGCCGCACAGTGATCCATGCGCCTGGGATCTGTTTTGCAACGGCGTCCTGTATCGGGCGTTTCAGCTTCGGAGTGGCTTCCTTGTCCGTTACTTCAACAATGATTTGCGCGTAGTTCGTCTGCGGCATTTCCGGTGCGACGGAAAACCAGAAACGCGGTCCGCCGCCGCCTGTAAAGGTTGTCAGTGACTTAAGAAGATGGCCACGCTCGTCCTTCGATCCAAGCTCGGGCGAAGTTTCGATCACTTTCCGAACCACTTCTTCAGCCTGGACTGCGGCATCGTTGGTTGTACTCAAAGGCGTGTCATTTGGCAGCCAAACGTCCAGATAAAACCAATACTGAACATCCTCAGGGAAGAATTGAGTCTTCAAGCGAGAACCAAAAAGTCCTCCACCGATGAGAAAAACAAGAGATCCGGCAAGAACAGCCCAACGATGTTTTATGGCTCTTTGGACAAGCCGGTTGTAGAAACCGTAAAAGCCTCGTTCGCGTCTTTCCTCGATGGTAGGTTCTGGCTTTGCCGGGGCACGTTGAATGTAATAGCCCAAAAATGGGACGAATGTCATTGCGACGAATAGCGCGGACAGTAGCGAGGCCGTCATAACGATCGGTAGACTCTTCAAGAACTCGCCGGTATTTCCGGTTAGCATCAGGAACGGGAGGTACGCAATGATGTTCGTAATCGTCGCGTAGAAAATCGCAGTCGCAAGCTTGGTTGGACCGAGCCAGGAAGCAATCTTGCGGGGCGAGCCTTCCGCCAGCTCGCGCTTGATGCCGTCTCCCGCCACCACCGGCACGTCCACGAGAAGCCCCAAAGCGATGATGAGTGTTGCAATCGAAACCTGTTGAAGATCAATTCCCAGCACATAAACGATTCCGAATGTCATGGCCAGCGTAATTGGTATGGCCAGTGCCATGATCAGCGCGAGACGCCACTCCCAGAAGCCGAGCAGCGCAATAATCACAACCAGGATGATCGCTTCCCCGAGTGCGCGGATAAAAAGATGGATGTTCTCCTTAACCTGAAGGGGTTGATCCGACGTGTGTGCCAAAATGAGGTCCGCAGGAAGAATTTGATGAAGCTGCGAAAGCTTCGAGTTTACCGACTCTCCGAAACGCGCGATTTGTTTCCTGTCGCGCATGTAGACTGCCAACGTAACGGCACGGCTGCGCTGCCAACGCCCACTCTTGTCCTGCCAGGTGTAATAGTTCAGATATTGCGCAGGGGCTTGATAGCCGCGGCTAATCTGGACCAGATCTCGCAGATACACCGGGGCACCTTCTGGTGTGGTCGAAACCGCGAGATCACCAATGCTCTTCGCCGTATCGAATTTTCCCGAAGGGATAAGTGCGACTTTGCGGTCGGCCGTTTCTATATTTCCGCCAGGCGCAATAATGTTCCGGGCGGATAGTACCTTGGATAGATCGGCGGGGCGTAAACCATAAGCTGCAAGCCGATCCTGCGAATAGTCCAAGTAGACAGCTTGCGGCAAAACACCCCGGGTCTCGACTTTCGAGACCTCGGTAGCGCCCTGAAGCGTACGGCCGATCAAGTCGGAAAAGTTATCGAGGTCGGCGTAACTGTATTTGTCGCCGGCAGCGCTGGCCAGTTTCTCTCTTGTTTCGCTGGGATCGCGGATGATCGCCAGTTCCCACGCATCCGGATGCAGCTCGGATCGTTTCAGTCGGTCCGACAGAAAACGTTGGATGAAGGCCCGAATCGCACTGTCATCGGCTTCGGAAATTCCATCTAAACCGATAAAGCCACTACCCTGAACGATTTCCGAATCTCGAATAATCCCAGCACTCTGGGCTTCCTGTTGAAATAAATATCCGGCGTCCAGAACTTGCCGCGCCGAAATGGATTGTGGAAACGAGTCCACCACCGTGACGCGCTGGCCCGGTCGATTCTGCGGTCTCGGGTTGCGGACTTTGCGAATCGCCGCTTCAACGGAATTGGCGCGGGCTGCTATTTCAATGTCGTCCGCTTTCGGGCTCGCAACCGTTAGCATCAACGCGGCTGTGTCTCCGAAATCACTTTGGAAAACGATGGGGCCCGCGCCCTGCGGTAATTGAGCATTAAGCGCATTCAGCTTGAGATTGATATCGCTGAATTGCCGCTTCGTATCCTTCACACCCTCATCCAGCTGTAGGTACACAAACGAATAGCCGGGGAGAGAGATGGATTTGACGCCATAGTCGGCGTCCGTGCCGGGATGAATCGTTTTGTTCTCCGCGGCAACGTCTTCAATGCGCCGGGTAACGAACTGCTCGATCTGCTCTGCTGTCGCTCCGGGCCAAGGACAAGCCGCCACGGCGACGCGCACGGGGATTTCCGGGTCTTTTCGCTGCGGCATGGATGTGTAACCGAACCAGCCCCAAACAAGCACCCCAACGAGCATCATCCAGGAAATGTGTGGATGCTCAACAAAGAACCGAGTGATATTGCGACGATTGCTGATGTCTTGATTTTTCTCGTGTGCCATTTTTCTATGCCTCTATCGGAGAACTTGAACCAAATCGCTATCCTTCAAATCGGCGACTCCAACTACGACGATCTTTTCCCCTAGTTCCACGCCTTCCACTGCTACGTCACTCTCGTGGGTCTCACCTAACGTCACCGCTCGCAAATGCGCAGTCCATTTGCCGTTCACTTCGCTGGCCACGAAAACGCCATAGCCTCCAGATACGGATGGGTCAGCGACAACAGCGGCCACAGGCACGGAAGGTGCCGGAGCCTTTTCAACCCCAGCGAGAGTGAGGGAAGCGATCATTCCCGGCTTCAAATAACTCTTGGGATTGGGCACGGTCACTTCGACTGCGAAAACACGATTTTTCTCGTCAGCGCCCGCGGCAATACTTGTCACCTTGCCTTTGTACTGTTTCGCGTCGTCTTGCAAGTGAATGTTGAATTCCTGGCCCAGGCGGAGCTGCTTAACGACGTACTCTGGAACACCGAAACTAACTTTTACCGCGCTGGTGTCAGCGATCGTGAAGGCGACCATTCCGGGAGACGCAAGATTCCCGAGTTCGATATTGCGGGCCAAAATAAAGCCGGAAAAGGGTGCGCTTAAATCCGCGTCAGCCAAGGCCAACTGTGCCTGTCGCACGCTGGCCTTTGCCTGGTCCAGAGCACCTCGGCTTGAATCGAATCGCGCTTGAGTTTCGTCAAGCTCTGGCTTCGTCAAGCTGTGCGTGGAGTAAAGCGCATTAGCGCGTTCGTAATCCTGAGAGGCTTGGAGATGTTGTGCCTCGGCTTGCGTGACTGCCGCTGCGGCCTGGTCAAGCTGGTTTTTTAGATCCTGGTGGCGAATCTGTGCCAGCAATGCGCCACGAGCAACATAGTCGCCTGGTCCAATCTCACGGCGTCTTCCATCTGCGCCTACGGCCTGTTTGATCTCGGTAACGTATCCCGAGGACTTGAAGGACAACGCCGCCTGCGCGAACGGTAAAACCGAAGCCGAGTAGCGTAGACTTTCTGAAGAAGAATTGAACGCAACATCCACTACGCGAACAGGCGTTGGAGATTTCGCCGCTACCTGCGTCGGTTGCTGACATCCGCTTGCACCTGCGATTAGCGCCAATAGTCCGGTTGCTGCTTTCAATAGTCCTATATTTGATTTGCTTTTCATGCTTTTACTCCATCCCTATAGCTTTTTCGAAATTTGCCCGTGCCGTCCAAAATCCAGCCAGCGCTTGCTGGTACTGCGCCTCTGCCTGCGACACCGCAGCTTGTTGCTGCGAAAGATCGGACAAAAGTGCTGCTTTCTGGTTGTAGCGGTTTTTCACTTCGCCAAGCTTCGTCTGTTCTGCCTCACGCTGATCCGTCAGGGCGTCCAGCAGGATGCGCGCTTCCCCGAGCTTGCGAAACTTTTCTTCAACGTCCAGCAGAACGCGCTGTTCAACGTCGCGTTCCGTTGTTGCCTTCTGCTCTGTCGTAGCCTTGAGTTCTGCGATCCGGTGCTTCTTGTATCCCCAATCGAAGGGCTGCCATTGAAAGGCGAATCCGACAGTGCCAGCGCTCTGCGGGAGGAAATTGACGTTTTGGAATCCCAGGTAGCTGACCTGAAAACTCAGATCAGGAATGTATTTCGCATGCTCGCGACGCACATCCAGGTCGGCAATCTTGGTCTGTAGCCGGGCCCCACGGAGTTCGGGCCGCTGCTCGAGTGCCAGCTTACGCGCCGTGTCTAGGTCCCAGTCAACGAGCTCGCCGAACGGGAGCATTTCCACTGAAAAGGGAGTGCGCAGCGCGCGCCCCAGAAGGCGATTCAGGTCCTGCTTCTGTAGCTCAAAGGCGTCTTCCGCAGTAAGCAACTGGTAGCGTTGTTGTTTCAACTTAGCCCTTACGGTGAGCGAATCGGAGAGCAACACGGTCTCCTGTGCGAGCCGCTGCTCCGTTAAGGTGGACAGCTCGGTCAAGGACTGAACAGCCGCTCTTGCACTGGCGACTTGCGCCTGTAGCTGCGCCGCTTGGTAGTACGCTTCCTTCACCTGTCGCACTGTGTCTTGACTCTGAGCGCGCACTCCTTCCTTAGCGAGGTCGATTCCGAGCCGAGCCTGCTTGACAGCAAGATTTACTTTGAAGAGTTGTGTGAGCGGTTGTGCCGCGGAGGCATTCACGAACGCGCCGAACCGCACCGGTGAGTGAATGTTGGAATCGGTCGCCGGGATAGGACCAGTGGCTGGGTAGGTGCCGAAGCTGCCAGCGGGAACTCTAAAATTCAGCGGCTGCAGGGGCGCTCCTGCAAGAACATTCGCATCCAGCTTCGGGAAGTAATTTGTTTTGGCCTGCGCCACTGTCTGTTGCGCCTTGATAATTTCAATTTTGCTGATGTGGATGTCTCGGTTAGTACCGCTGGCAATCTGGATCGCTTCGTCCAAAGTCAATAGCGGCGCGGTAGCGGTAGACGGCTCCGGCGTCTGTGCCCAAGCAACCGAAAAGAGTGTGAGCTGGAGCCACAGAATCAGAGGCACGCGGGATAGAAGCGTTTTTAGGGTCCGACGTTTTGTCGGGGTCTGTGTGGTTTTGTTTCTTGAGGTCAGTCGATTCATCTTGGGTTCCTGATCGTGAGTAATGCAGACACCATGCCAACCGGCGCAGCTCGCAAGTCGTTGGATTTGTTAGGGGCTGATCTATCCGGCTCCAGCTGACGTGCCCGAATGCGGGCAATGCCGCCGCGAGTGACTAGCGTCGGCGATGTTCGCAGACACAATCCCAAGGCCTCGTCCAATTCTTGTTTCGACAGGCAGACATCAGTCGGCACGGATGATCTGCTGCCGATGGTGGAGCTGGTGATTCAGCAGATTGCTGCTGCCGGCCATCTCGAAAAATAGCCAACCTGCCTTCTTGCTTTTAGAAAAGGTCACAACGTGCCCACATCGGGGCTTTGCCCGCATGAGGGCAGGTTCCATCCGAACGCATTCCGCAATATCCGTTGATTCGAACAATTTAGCCGGGCCGCCTTCTGGCACGAGACCTGCTGTTTGATCGGTCGCTAGTTCGTAGGAGACGCCCGTTGAAACGGGCATGGCCAGTGATTTTTCCGGCTACTCACATGCTAAGGAGGAGTGATGCTCCGCGTCGAAATACGCGATTCGGCTGACACTTTGATCTTAAGACTGGAAGGCCGATTCACTGGCGATGATGCTGGGCACACTCGCACACTGGCAGCGCGCTTCGCCGGGCGCGGAAAGCTGCTCGTCGATCTGACGGAAGTGGTATTCATCGACGCGGTAGGGGAAGAAGTGCTGCGTTTCCTTGGCCGGTTCGGAGCGGAGTTCGTCGCCCCCAATTCTTATGCGCTCGATGTATGCGAGCGTCTGAATTTGCGTGTGGTTCCAAACGGCAGCTCGTATCTGAATGCGTTGGGGAAGCCTCCCACAAACGGCGACCAATCTCATCCCAACAAGTCCGAGCCGCGGAAAAGGGTAACGACATCGGAGCCTACACATGCCAACGACTGAAAAGCTTGATACTCATCGCAAAGCGCTGACTTTGAATCTCGATGCATCCACATTCGGTTCTTTTGCCGAAATCGGTGCCGGGCAGGAAGTTGTCCGTTGGTTCCTTTTCGTCGGTGGTGCCTCTGGCACCGTTGCGAAGAGCATTTCCGCGTATGACAAGGAGGTCAGCGATAGTCTCTATGGGACCGGTTCTCGCTATGTCTCCAGGGAGCGGCTGGAGGCCATGTTGGAAACCGAGTGGACTCAGTTGCTCGGCCAGTTAGACAAGAGTCGCGGCAAAGACAAGCGATTCTTCTCTTTTGTCGATACAGTGTCCGCGCGAAATTACGCCGGAACAAATGACGCCCATGGCTGGCTTGGACTTCGGTTCCAGTCGCGTCCTGGCGGAGAACCTAGCGACATTCTCCTGCACATCAACATGCGGGACTCTTCCAACGTTCTTCAGCAGGAAGCCATCGGTATTTTGGGCGTGAATCTCCTCTACGCTGCTTTCTATCAGTTACAGACAAAGGAATCCTTTTTTGAAGGGCTCGCTCAGGACCTTGTAAGGGAACGTATAGAGATTGATTGCGTGGATTTTCGCGGGCCGGCTTTTGCCAGTTGGGATCGCCCCACGCTCCTGGCTTATCTGGTGCACACGGGACTTGCCGAGGCTGTGTGCTATTCGCCTTCGGGTGCCGCTCTGCCCCCTAACGAATTTCTGCACAAGAAAGCGGTTGTACTCGCACCAGGATACTTCGGCCATGTGGATCCCGTTCATGCGCAAATTCATAGGCAAATGCTGGCGGCCGGCATTCAAGAGCTTCGTAGGGAGTTGGCAGAATCCACTTCTGTTCCTATTGGCTGCTTCTGCTTGTCAGCGGCTCCAATCGCTGCACAAGAGTCAGCCCCAGAAATCTCCGACTTGCTGACCCGGATTAATGCGCTCCTGGCACAGGGCGCTGATGTCCTCTTATTCCGCGAACGCGAGCTATACAGTATGACGGCGCTCGTGAATCGATACACAAAAGCTCCACTGCGCTTTATCGCCGGTCTTTCGCTCTTGATCCGGGCTTTCGATGACCCCTACTACAATCTGGAAGGCAGACTGCTTGAAGCTCTCGCGCGTCTCTTAGCTCAGAACGTACGCATCTACGCTTATCCCATGACTGCTGCAGATTTACGGCAGGCGAGCAAAGTTTTTTCAGCAATCGATTTGGAATGGAGTGAAACGAACGGTTACGTCTCCGCTGAGCAGCTGCGTTTCACGCCTCCTCTCGCACACCTCCATGCCTATCTTCTCGCAAGCAATTTTCTCGTTCCTATGCGCGTTCCGCGACAATCCCCGAATCGCACACGTGCCCGTGATAATGCAGGCCCCTCTCTTCCAACCAGAAGGGAACAACTAGGCTGCGGTGAGGTGCGCGGTGCATAAATTTCGCTATCCACCTCAAATTCTTCTTCAATCATTTGTGCCACTCCTTGGCGTCAGCCTACTGGGGTACATGGTCTTTCGAACCGGTCCCGGGGCCGTTTGCAAGCAAGTCCAGGCAGTCGGCTGGGGCATGGCTGTGATCATCATTCTGGGAGGCCTTTCTCAGCTGATTAAGACATGGGCCTGGCGGCAGACTTTTGCATGCGATATCAGCACCCTCTCCTGGTCGCGCAGTTTTGGAGCGCAACTTGTCTCCGATACGGTCGGACAACTCGGTTTTGCCGGAAAGCTTCTTGGGGAGGGCCTGCGCGTATCTATGCTGAGTTCTGGTGTGCCACTGGCCAATGGAATATCGTCTTCCGCGATTGATGGGGGATTGCATGCTTTCACAGCAGTGGTCGTCACAGTATTGGGAATCACCGCCACTTTATTGCTCGCTCCTCTTGATGGTCGGTGGCGAGTTTACGCATTGCTGCTCGCCGCCGTCCTCATTGCAGTAGTGGTTGTGTCAGCTGTGGCCGTCGTAAGGCGGTGGCAGCTGATGGGAAACGCGGCTAGAGCGATTGGGCGATTGCCTCGGCTTCACACGTTGGTCAGCAGCAAGCTGTTGGTTATCGATTCAGCCGAACACAACCTGCTCAGCTTTTGTCGCGAAGAGCCTGTCGCGTTCTGTGCGAGCCTGATGCTTAATCTCCTATGGCACGCGATGGCAGTGTTGGAGGTGTATCTCATCCTGCGATTTATGGGAGCAGGTGTTGGCGTGGTTGGCGCGATTGCGATGGAAGGCTGGACCAAGGTGATCAACCTTGTTGGCGTGCTGAGTCCAGGCAACGTGGGGACCTACGAAGGTGGGAATATGCTCATTGCAAATATGTTTGGTGTGACAGGCACTGCGGGATTGACGTTGGCTTTGTGCCGGCGGGCGCGGGCCATCTTCTGGGCAGCAGTCGGGGCCACCTTCATGGCAGTCATAAAGAGAGGCGGGTCGACAAGCGCAATGGAGGTAAAGGGCAATGATAAGGACCAGTTTTTGCATCGCGATTGCAGTCCTGTTGCTGCTGATGGCACCTGTCATTGAGGCGCAGGGAACGGACGAGCCGTATAGATTCTTCCGAGAGTTTGTTGGCTTGAGTGAAGACCAGATAGGAGCGATCCGCTCAGGGAAGCCGGTTGCCAAGGTTATTGACTCGCGCACTCCTGACGAAGTGTTCGTGTTTGGCTCGGTATACGTACAGGCAAGTCCAGAGAAGTACCTCGAGCTTGCCTCGGACGTCGACGCGTTGCGCAAGCTCCCGGCTTATCTGGCAATTCAAAGCTTCAGCGATCCGCCACAGCTTTCGGACCTTGAGGGTTTCGCCCTTGAAAGGCAAGACATCGATGAACTGAAAAACTGCAAGGTGGGGCACTGCGAGGTTCAACTGCCAACCGAGGCGATGGACGACTTTAAGCAGTCCATAGACTGGGCCGCGCCCGACGTCGCCAACAGGGCGAATCATCTGGCCCGTCAAATGGCGTTGCAGGCGCTACTCAATTATATGAATGGGGGCAATACGGCCCTCGGAGTCTATCGTGACAAGAACCATCCGGCCGCGGTGGCGGAAAGCTTCGAGGCGCTGATAACACGATTACGCGCACTTCCGGTGTACCTCCCCGAGCTCAACCAATATCTTCTCGAATATCCGAAGGCTAAGTCCGACAAAGTGCAAGCTGGCTTTTACTGGGAGGAGGTTAATTTTGGATTGAAGCCTACGTTTCGGATCATCCAGAGAGTCGTGTATCGCGGAGCAAGCCTATCGGACCCTGCTTATGCATTGGCTGAGAAACAGCTCTACGCAAGCCACTACTTCGAAACGGCACTCGATCTCACGGTCTGCGTCAGAGATGCGCAACGCCCCGGTTTCTACATCATTACCGTCAAAGGGTCGAAGCAGGCGGGCCTTACTGGACTAAAAGGAGGCATCGTGCGTAAGGTGGCCGTGGACAAAGCCCGATCCTCGCTCGGACGGGTTCTCATAACGATAAAACAGAGATTGGAATCGCGCCGCACTCAGGACGAATGATCGGCTTCCCAATTTTTGTTTCCACGCGAGAACGGAATCCTTATGTGGAATATTCGGCGCGAGCAATGTTGAGCTTGCGCATCTTGTTTTGGAGCGTCGTTCGTTTCAGTCCGAGGCGCTCCGACGCTCCACCTTTGCCCGATATCCTTCCGGACGCGGCCTTCAACGCGTCGATAATTACCTGCCGCTCCGCTTGCTCGAATGTCGATGGGGCTGATTCGACGCCGCGGCTAGCTGTCCTCTTTAGCTGGTTGTGAGGAACATTCAACTCGTCCCCTTGCGTGAAAATCACGCAGCGCTCAATGAAGTTCTCAAGTTCCCGAATGTTGCCAGGCCAGTCGTGATTCACCAACGCCTCCATTGCCTGCTTCGGGACAGACTTAATGCACTTTTGCATTTGCCGGGACAAGCGCAAAACGAAGTAATGAACCAGAAGAGGAATGTCCTCACGCCTTTCGCGAAGCGGAGGGATCTCAATCGGGCAGACATTCAACCTGTAAAAAAGGTCTTCGCGAAATTGGTTGCAGCGTATCATGCCCTGCAGATCGCGGTGCGTTGCGGCAATCAAGCGAACGTCAACTCGGATAGTTTTCGTACTTCCCAAACGTTCAAACTCGCGTTCCTGCAAAGCGCGTAAGAGCTTTGGTTGCAGGTCAAGACTGATATCCCCGATTTCATCCAGGAAGAGTGTGCCGCGATCGGCCAACTCGAACCGACCTCGTTTCTGCATAAGTGCTCCGGTGAACGCCCCTTTTTCATGCCCAAAGAGTTCGCTTTCCACCAATCCGGAAGGAATGGCGGCACAGTTCAGTCGAACGAAGGTACGCTCGCGACGCGGACTGCGATTATGAATGGCCCGAGCGAGCAATTCTTTTCCGGTGCCGGTCTCCCCGTGCAGGAGCACTGTCGACCCGGTGGGAGCGACAATCGCAATTTGATCTAGCACTTTGCGTAGCGTGGCGCTCTTGCCAACTATGTCGTCGAAGTTGTGCTCCGCGCGAATCTCCGATTCAAGGTAAAGGCGTTCCTCTTCCAGACGATCTGCTGATGCATTCAGACGCCCGTACGCGAGCGCATTGTCCAACGCGAGGGAGATCTGAATACTAATCTGCGTCAGCAGATCCAGGTCGTCTTGCCCGAAAGCATCTGGCTTCCGGCTGCCGATCGCCAACAGACCCAGCGGTCCGCTTCCGGTCGCAAGCGGCGCAACGGCGACCGAGGTTATGGATTCGGCTCGCAAGGTGTCGGCAATGGTCGTCGGAAGTCTCTCGATATCATCGACTGACCATATTTCGGACCTTCGGGAGCGAATTTTCTCATAGTCCGTTTCAGTCAGATCAGTTGAGCCAACTTCCGCCAGCAGTCCTTTGCCGTCAGGAAAGTCCAGCGCCACACTTTGCAGGCGATGTGAGTCCTTCTCGAGAAGCCAGAATCCCGTCAGATGATTGCCGAAATACGAACGAATCGAAGCCGAAGCCGATCGAAAAAGAAAGTCCATATCCAGTTTCGAAACGACGTGATTGTTGATTTCTAGGAGCAGCCGAAGGCGGTCGCGCTCGGCAGCGAGTTCCCGCTCATACTGTTCTGCGGAATCCCTGGCCAGCGCGCATTCGAGTGCAATCGCAACGTGCGAAGTCAGAGAGCGGAGCAGTTCGACATCTTCGCGCGCAAACTCCTGTCCCCGCTCTTTAGTCACAGTCAAAAGCCCGTACTGTTGCTGGGCGGTCAACAAAGGAAAAACGTAAGTGCTCCTGCCAGAAGATTGGGCCGCAAACGGAGCCAACTCGGGATGCTTCAACATTTCCTGGGATACATCAGGCAGGAAAGCCGGCTCTTTCTGGTCCAGTGCTTGTGCTGCCGCGCCAATCCGCGAAATCTTGGTGCCAATTCTGATGGCGGGAGCGTCCGCTGCTCGATCAAATTCCAGAAGATGCAAAGTTTCTCGACTGCTGTCCAGAAGATATAGGTCGGCGCCATGGAGACGAACGCTGCTGGACAAAACCTCGCGCAGGCTATGGAGGACGGCTTTCACCGTCGGCTGCTCGACAAGGGCGGTGGACACATCGAGCAAGGCTCGATACCTACTATGGGCGGGCGCCTCGCCTACATCATCTTCCGGCATGTGCATCAGACTAGCACCGACCGGTTCAATCGAGAACCATGACGAATACGTCAGCCAGAAGGACCCAGGTTGTTGTCGAAAGACGCGTTTTTTGTAGAAGGAGTGTCGAACAGGCCGGTCGGAAAGCTTTCGTTATGGTGATCAGTTTCTTGAGCGAAATAGCGGTCGCACAATAGTTGCACAAATGCCCCCGAATGGTGGCACTTTGCCCCAAAATGGGGCATCGCGTCCGACGTTAACCTATTGATTCCGAACAACAGCGTGTGACGTCGGGAATTTGCTAAACCGTTGTACTGGCTAGAACCGGTACCGGAGCCGCTCTCGATGGGCGCTCCACCAGTCATCATAGGAGAGTACAATGAAACGATGAACTGCCAAGTGAAGGACGAGTTGGTGAGTCGGCTCGTCGCTTTGAATAACAAACTCAATCTGCTCAGTCCTGACCTAGTTCACGGGGACGAAGAACGCGCGGAAGTGCAACAACAACGTGAGAACTTATACAGCGAGATCAAGCACCACAGGGCGAAGGGACACGAAGGCAAACCGTGCCCAGCGGCAAAACAGGTTTAGGCCCAGTCATCTCTCGTTCGCTTGGTACGCAACTTAGCGCAGAATTCGCCTCCCAGGGGATTCCAAATAGCCGCCATCAGTATGGCTCTGTCTGTTCAACGGCCACACGGCTCTCGAGTCGTTTGTTGCACTGCAGCTAAGTAACGATTGTCCTTGATCCTTGCTAGGCCGATCGCGACGCCTTCCACTGGAGGGCTGGTAATTCAACGTTCGCCACTCGCTTGAGGTATTCCCGGGCATGAACTTCCGCTCGTTCCTTCCCCTGCTCCAGATCATCTACAGATTCCGAAGGGGCAATCCAGGTCTTGGAGCTTACGTTGTAAACAGAAGCCTGCACTCCCTGCGCGTTGTGTTCCGCGAACAAACGTAAGTGTTCGTTCCCCACTTTGACTTCGGTCCACACACCTTCATCCAGCATGGAACACCTTCTCCTCCAGAGTTCTCTCTGCCGCCAATCATCCGATACGTCTTTCGCTCGACGATCTTTCGCGTAGCGCGATTCCAAGCAGATTGCCGATCTGCTGATTGCTGCTCGTATGCGTGACCAGCCAGCCGTTACTTACCCAGTCGGTGAAGCTTATTCTCGTCTCCGATCACGAAGAGTTTCTTTTCTTTTGCTACGGTCCACAAAAAGTGATTCTTGGTGAAAAGCTTTTCGCGAAACTCTCGGGGCCCGTGTACGGTTGGATTTGACCTCCCGTCCGAGCTTCGTTTCACTGTCGCCGAGGGCGGTGACCACCTCCACGAAACTTACCTCGCACACGACCATCAGATCCACGTCGCTCGACGCTGCTTCTTCGCCGCGTGCAACCGATCCATACACGAACGCAAGCTTAATTTGATCTTCGAGAGGAGTTAAACCTTCGTGGAGAATGTCTCGTAGATCGCGTTCTCACGATTCGCCAGGTCGCAAACTTGATGACCATGGCGGACTCTGTGAATGCGTCCGGCGTCAGTTCGTTGCCCGAGTTCGCGTTGGGTAGCTCCTATGCCCGTTCCGGCCGTACCATTCAGGGTACACTTGTACCTAATACGGGCACAATCGCGAATGCCACCACACAGTTGCTCCTCGTTGCCAACTTTATTTTTTCAACTGGGCAGTCCAATTCGTGATCATATTTAAGGGCAACGAACTCGAGTCTGGCGCAGTACTTCCGATAAAGCGCCGGCCATCCTTCGGATCAACATCAAAAACGGTGTTCACGGGGCCGGTTAGGAATGGGGATCGGAATAATGGGCGCATATCTTGAATCGCAAAGCTGCCAGCGGATTCCCGCACCGAAACAGCAATCATGTTTCCATCCTTCGCTATGAAATAGAGTTCCTTGGTATCTGCTTTCCAGGCTTCAGGGTAGGCCGCTCCGCCCGAACTAATTTGCCACTTGCCGACGCCGTTCGGAAATGACGTGACATAAAGCTCTATTGCTCCAGATTCCCGAGATGCATACGCAATCCACTTTCCGTCCGGCGAGACCCGGCCAGCAAAATGGTCAAAGGTGGCATTCGGGAAAAGCGGAAAGGGTTTTCGATCTCCGAACATCGGAACGACCCAGATTTTTTGAGAGCCTGCAGAACCGCGGGTGATCACCAAATATCGTCCATCCCGCGTCCAATCTTCCGGAGCGTCGATTTCATCAGCAGAAACCAGCAATTCCGGCTCACCGGCACCGTCTGCGCGCTTAATATACACGTTGGTGTTGGTGCTGCCTGCCTTCATCGCTGAAAATGCCACCCTCTTGCCATCTGGCGACCAAGCAACATACCAGGCATCCTCGCCAAATGTTATTTTGGTTTGTGCGCCGCTTTTCAGATCAAAGACAACTACCTGGCCATGAGCGCCAGAGAAACGTACGGTAGCAGCCCGAGTCTGATCCGGCGAAAGGTGCAAATCCACCAGTTGGTCGGTGATTGGCACCGGACCGATGCGGCGTCCGTTTCTGTCAGTCCAGATGACTGGATAACTCACCTCACCAGCGCTTTGGTAAAGCAGGACACCATTCTGTGACGCGGACGCAATGATTCCCCAGTTGCCGCCCTCGCGAAGGACAGATCCGATCGGTGTTGCTCCTCCGCGCAATTCGAGTCGATCCGGATCAAATTCTTGCGCCATCAAACTGCCTTCCCTGAAGTACAGCAGATTGCCAGACGAAAAAAGGACACTGCCACTCGAATGAAGAATCAGTTTCGCCGTTCCTCCGTCGATGCTCGCGGCATACACCTCGGCGTTTCCCTCTTGGCTGCCGGTGTGCCGGGCCGCAAGATAGAGGAAATGTTTGCCGTCTGGAAGAAACAAGGGCCAGCGGTGAGTTGAGTGTTGCGAGCGATCCACCTTTGTGACAGTAACTGCCTTGCCGCCTGTGGCCGGCACGCGATAAATGCCTTCGTAAATATCAGGCGCAAAAAGTATGACTTCTCCAGCCCAAGATCCTCCCCGGCCGTCGCTTGCAGGCGCCAGGCTGACCGGTGGGCCTCCGGAAAGCTCGAGCTTCTTGAGCTGTTCGTCCGCAAAGAATCCGAGCGATTTTCCATCCGGAGACCAGAAGGGAAACTTCCCGTTTCCCGTACCGGGAAGCGGCTCCGTCGTGCCGGCATCCAGGTGGCGTAAGAAGAGCATCTGTTTGCCATCAGCCATACCGACAAAAACCAACTTAGAACCATCGCGCGATATAGCCGGAGCACCGGCGTTGTCGCCGAGCGTGAGAAGCGTGACCTGAGGCGGTGGCAAGATGACAGACCGCACGAGCGGAGGGCTATTTAGCCGATTCGAGGATATATAGGTAATTAATGCGGTGGCTGTCGCCAACAACAAAGCTCCAGTGGCTAAGAGAACCCCGTTCCGCCATCGAGATACAGTGACCCTTGGTCGCCGGCGTATCGCCGCTTCGCCCGACGACTGCGAGATCCATAGCAACTCACTCTTTAGGTCGCTCGCACTTTGCCAGCGCTCCTCCGCGTCTTTCGCCAAACACTTACGAATGGTATGGTCCAGCGCAGGGGGCGTCATCGGTTTCAGTGCGCTGAGCGGCTCCGGTTCCTTCTCCAAAATCGCCGAGGCCACGCTCAGCTGGCTCTTCCCTGCAAACGCCCGTCGTCCCGTCAGCATTTCATACAGCACCGCGCCGAGTGAAAAAATGTCGCTCCGCCCGTCCAGTTCTTTTCCTTAGTACCGACTATCGTTCCTTGCT
>Ga0247661_1000048_pt1 | contig 22243 bp, 20 predicted proteins | sample CNK02_metaG_FD_182799 | JGI IMG/M metagenome (GOLD analysis project Ga0247661, IMG submission 182799) | Soil microbial communities from Purdue University Martell Research Forest, Indiana, United States - CNK02 | ecosystem: Environmental > Terrestrial > Soil > Temperate forest > Bulk soil...
ATGGCCCTGTATATGGCGACCCAGAAGGCCGCACCTGGTTCGCTCCCACTCAAGGCGGGCTGTATATTCTTCAGAATGGACACGTTCAAGCCGTTAAGGCAATACCACCTAATGAGGTCGTCTATTCCATCAGTGGAAGGGGAGATGAAGTATGGGTTGGACGTCAACGCGGGGGAGTGACCCGCCTACGATTTCGCAACGGTGCGATGGCGAGCCGGAGTTATACACAGGCGAACGGGCTGGCCCAAAACAGTGTCTACGCTGTTTATGAGAGCGGCGATGGCTCTGCGTGGGCCGGCACACTGAACGGCGGAGTCAGCAAATTGAAGAATCTTCATTTCACTACTTATAAAACAACCGACGGCCTCGCTTCGAATACCGTCTCTTCCATCCTTGAAACGCGCGATGGTGCAATGTGGTTTGCCACACCTAGCGGGCTGAGTTCTCTTTCAAACGGCCAATGGAGAACCTATACAACGACAGAGGGTTTGCCTTCGCCAGAGGTGAACTGCCTTTTCGAGGATTCATCCGGAACTCTCTGGAGTGGAACGTCTGCTGGTCTTGCCTTTTTTGCTTCTAACCGCTTTCGAGTTCCTGATGAATCGCCCGAGGTTTTGCACGAACAAGTAGTGGGAATGGCGGAGGACAAGAGCGGAAGGTTTTGGATCGCGACCCCAGACCATGTTTTGCGCGTTCCGCGCGACAAACTGCTAAGCGGTGTTGTGAAAGCAATCGATGTTCACGAATATGGCCAGGCCGATGGTCTCGCGAGCACTGGAGGAGTGAAGCGGAGCCGATCGGTAATCTCGGATTCAGCTGGCAGGATCTGGTTTTCACTCAGCCGCGGCTTGTCGGTTGTTAACCCATCCCAGATCACGGACAATTCAGCTCCTGCGCTGCCCCATATCGAGGCAGTTTTCGCAGACGGAAGTCCCGTTGATTTTCGACAACCATTTCAGATCTCTACGAAACAGAAGAAGACAACGTTTCGATTCGTGGCGCTGAGCCTGGCTAATTCCGAACGCGTCCGGTACCGTTACCGGCTTGATGGTTTCGATCATACTTGGAGTGACCCTGTTGCGAGTCGCGAAGCGACGTACACGAACCTTGGCGCAGCATCGTACAAATTTCGCGTTATCGCGTGTAATAGCGACGGTCTGTGGGATGTCTCGGAGGCTGCGGTCGGGTTCGAAGTTGAACCGACCGTCTGGCAAACGTGGTGGTTTCGGACTATCTCCGCCGCCTTAATTCTTCTTTTGGCGTGGTGCGTGTACCTCTATCGCTTGCGTCAGCTCGCCAAGGAATTCAATATTCGTCTAGAAGAGCGCATCAGGGAGCGCACACGCATCGCACGGGACCTTCACGATACCCTGCTGCAATCTTTCCACGGCTTGCTGTTTCGATTGCAAGCAGCTCGCAACCTGTTTCCCGGGCGCCCTGCAGAGGCAACCGAAGTTCTCGATGGCGCTATTACCAAGGCGGAGCAGGCAATCGCCGAGGGGCGGGATGCAATACAGGACTTACGCCCCGCGCCAGTCGCTCAAAACGATCTCGAGCAATTGCTGACCGCGATAGGTCAGGAAATCGCGGGCTCTCAGGACACTGGCCGTGATTCGCCGAACTTCAGTGTGACGGTAGAAGGGGCGCGGCAAACTTTGTCTCCGATCCTTCAAGACGAAGTCTATCGGATTGCCTGCGAGGTGATAGGAAATGCTTTCCGGCACGCGAATGCAAGTCAGATCGAAGCCGAGGTTCGGTATGATGATAGCTCGCTGCGCTTGCGTATCCGCGATGATGGAAAGGGCACGGACCCGAAAGTTCTAAAGGAAGGAGCGCGCGCCGGACACTGGGGGTTGCCCGGAATCCGCGAACGAGCCAAACAAATCGGGGCCCGATTGGAGTTCTGGAGCAAAGCCGGAGCGGGCACCGAAGTTGAGTTGACTGTTCCCGCTTCCATTGCTTACGCGAAGCCTCCCGATAGCTCCGGTGGTGATAGACATCGCTTCGGGCTATTCCGCAAAAAGAGGAGCCATGAGCGGCGATCCTAACCAGATTCGGATCCTTGCGGTTGACGACCATCCGCTCCTGCGCGAGGGGATCGCAGCATTGGTCAATGCTGAATGTGATATGAAGTTGGTCGCGGAAGCATCCAACGGACAAGAAGCCCTAGAACGGTTCCGACTGCACCGACCAGATGTAACGTTAATGGATTTGCAGATGCCGGGCTTCAACGGCATCGAGTCAATCATCAAGATTCAAAGCGAATTTCCTAACGCCCGGATCATTGTTCTGACCACGTACACGGGCGACGTCCAGGTGTTGCGGGCTCTTAAAGCCGGGGCGCGGGCCTACATCTTGAAGGGACACGTGCACAGAGAACTTCTGGAAACTATTCGAGCTGTCCATGCCGGCAAAAAGCGAATCCCCCCAGAGGTCGCCGCTGAACTAGCTGACCATGCGGCAGAGGACCAGTTGAGCCCACGGGAGATCGAAGTGCTCCGACTAATCGCGAGCGGGAACGCAAATAAACTGATCGCCGACCAACTCTCAATCAGCGAAGAAACCGTCAAGAGTCACGTCACGAATATACTCTCCAAGCTTGGTGCTAATGACCGAACGCATGCAGTCACAATTGGGCTAAGGCGCGGAATTATCGACCTATGAATCCCCTAAAAGGGGGATAGTTGCATCCCAGATTTAAGTGTTTCCGATGCCCTTGCGAGTCTCCTATTCTGCGTACCGAATATAAAGGACTGATTTGCAACGGCTTTTCTCGACGTTCGCTAACGGTTGGCCTGGAAAAGGTCTTCTGCTCCAGCGGGTGGTAACAACCGCTGCGCTAATTCATTGCGGGATAGCCAGCCTTCGTGAGCCCCAGCAGTTTGCCTCAATCGCCCCGCACTTCATCGCAGTTGGTGCGGGGATAGTTCTCCTCCTCGGTTTGTGGACCCCAGTGATGGGGACGGTGGTAGCCATAGTTGAGGCGTGGATTGTTCTTTCCCGCCCCGCCGATCCATGGATTCCTATCGTCCTGGCGACCCTCGGCGCCACTTTGGCCATGCTCGGACCGGGTGCCTGGTCAATCGATGCCCGGCTCTTCGGCAGGAAGCACATCGATATTCCGAAGGGCTAGAGGCAATTTCATCTACCCCTAAAGTTGTAGCACCAGGTCTCACGATCTAGCGAACCCGCGAACCGACCATTTGGGTTTGTGAGCTGATGGAATTGGTTTCACAATCCCATTAATGAACAAAAATGAACAAAGAGGTCTAGCAAGCGTGCAACGTTCCTAGATTAGGGCAACTCATGGCTAGTGTCGTCGTCTTCATCCCGGATCAAAGGCAGTTTCAAGAGAGGCCCCAATACGAGAGCATCGCTCTGAGCGAAGAACTCGATAAGGGATCGATGTTCGAGGAGATCGTGGGAACTTCGCAAACCCTGCAAAGGGTGCTGTCTCTCGTATCCAAGGTCGCCCCGACGGACGCAACGGTCCTGGTCACAGGTGAAACGGGAACGGGAAAAGAGCTGGTTGCACGCGCCGTACACCGACGATCAAAACGGGTCTCGCGTCCGTTCGTCAGCGTAAACTGTGCAGCAATCCCCCGCGATCTAATCGCCTCGGAGTTGTTTGGGCATGAGAAGGGTGCGTTCACCGGCGCGACTCAGCAGCGCCTCGGTCGGTTTGAATTGGCAAATGGAGGCACGATCTTCCTCGACGAAATCGGAGAGCTTCCAGCTGAGACTCAGATCGCACTCCTGCGTGTTTTGCAGGAGCATGAGTTTGAGCGTGTTGGCGGCAATCGCCGAATCCGCGCTGACGTTCGGGTGATCGCGGCCACCAACCGTGACCTGCAGGCCGCCATCAGCGCGAGGTCCTTCCGCAGTGATTTGTTTTATCGGTTGAATGTCTTCCCGATTGAGATGCCTTCTCTTCGAGAGCGAAAAGGGGACATTCCTCTGTTGGTTGAACACTTCATCGATCGTTATGCGCAAAAAGCGGACAAGAACATTACCCGCGTTAGCAAGGAGACGCTGGAAGTGCTTCAGTCCTATCGTTGGCCCGGAAACATCCGCGAACTGCAGAACGTCATCGAGCGGTCGGTCATACTTTGCGAAGCAGAGACTTTCTCGATCGACGAAAACTGGTTGCCCAAGCAATCTTTTTCCGCAGAAGTGAAAAGCCACACTGAGCTCCCAGAACATGGTGGAGGCCTCTCTGAAAGAAAGCCAGGGTCACGTGTTTGGGCCAAATGGGGCCGCAGCCAGTTTGGGCGTACCGCGATCGACGCTGGCATCGAAGATTCGGTCCCTAAAGATCGATAAGGATCGTTTCAAGGCACAAAGAAAACAGCATTCCTCTGCTTTCCACCCGCTGGTGATTTTTCGCCATTTGGCGAAAAGCCGCCAGCCACCAACGTACTAAGAAGTGTATTTTCAACTGAATAGAGTTGGCGGCAACTTTGCATTCAGAATGGCATGTCTAGCACCTGGAAATGTTCAGTGTTTGATCTTGCCGCTTTACGACACGCGTCCCAGAGAGTGGTCCGGGTGTCAGGAGTTGTCGTGCTTTCGTTGGTTCTGGGTGATTGCCATACCTCGAAAGGAGAACCTCCAAGTGTGAGTTACTTGCGCCTCGGCTGGTCTCAACCGGATGACCTGCCAGGGACAGAGCCATTAGCCCAGCAGTTTACTCGTGAAACAGGAATCCACGTTCGCGATCTCCCCGTTCCTGAAACTACTCTGGACCAATTGGAACTCTCTCGCAGGCTCTTGAAACAACTCGGCTCTAGCCCCGACGTGCTCAACATCGATGTGATTTGGCCTGGCGTTCTCGAGCCTGATTTAGTTGACCTTCGACACGACTTGGCTGACGAAATCAACTCCCTCGAGCCACAGTTATTGCAAGGCTACGCAGCCAACGGAAAACTTGTGGCTATTCCTTACACCGTTCAAGTAGGTGTGCTCCAGTATCGAAGCGATCTTCTCCGCGAATACGGTTACCAGCATCCGCCGAGAACATGGGACGAGCTTGAGACCATGGCCGCGCGCATTCAGTCCGGCGAGCGAGCTAAAGGCAACAAAGACTTTTGGGGCTACGTCTGGCAGGGAGCGGCCGCTGAGGCTCTGACCTGTAACGCCATTGAGTGGCAAGCTGCGGAAGGAGGGGGGAGGATCATCGAAAGCAACCGGACGATTAGCGTGAATAATCCCGCAGCGATCCGGTCATGGCAAAGGGCTAAACGTTGGATCGGCTGGATCTCGCCACCCAGCGTTCTCGCTTATCAGGAGCTTGATTCAATGAATGCTTTCGATCAAGGCGAAGCAGCATTTGTTCGGGTCTGGGGTGGCGCCTCGATTACTCGCATGGGTCTCTTCCGCCAAGTGCATTGGCGAAATTCTCTGGCGCCGAGCAAGACGGGTCAAACGAGCATTCCTGGGGGACCATTGGGCTGGGCGGGTACGTTGGGAGGATCGGGCCTGGCCGTGTCACAACATTCCTCCCACCGCAAAGAGGCCATAGAGCTAATTCGATTTCTGATTCGCGCTCAGATTCATTCAAATCAGGTTGAGGAGAGCGCTGTTGCCAATCAGTCGAGCGGACCCTCTGTTTCAAATATAAGCCGTAACCCTGAGGAAGCGGTTCGAACCAGGTTGGTAATCAGGCCGTCCTCCGAGACTGGATCACAGTATGAACGGATTGCGAGAGCTTATATAGATGCAGTGCACTCCGTCTTAACCGGCGAGAAGGCCGCTCCTCAAGCAGCGGCTGCGCTGGAGAAGGACCTGATGCGGATTACCAGCTTCAAAAGCGGAGCACCTCTAAAGGGAGATTGATCCAGCGTCAAGCAGGCCAAGGCTATTCGGACCGCCGTCATTGACTCAGCTAACCATGCTTTCGCACGTCAACAAACTAAAGATCGCGCCGCGCCTAATTCTTTGTTTTGGCTTGATTGTCTTGCTGGTATTAGTAGGGAACAGTCTGCTCGTTTGGCAATTCTATTCAGTTCATCAACAATCCGATCGTGTGAGCGCCCTGGCGCAGGAGCTAGTTGTCGTCTCACGCTTTCAGACCGATATCCTATCCCTCGACGCGAAACTCGACTCGCTAGCCAAGTCCGAAGACATCGGCGGCTTGAAGCGAGAAGCCGGACGTTTACGATCCGTCCTTCTTACCAACACGGAAGCCGTCAGAGATGCGCTGAGTCTCCTACCGCCTGACGTGCCTCGTGATGCGGCGATCCTGCCTACTGTGGAGGCAGTTGAGATCACTTTGCCACCGCAGCTCGACGCCGTAATTGCAGTAGGTGCGGCCTCTGACTGGAACGCGGCGCGCCTTCGTCTGGCTAATGAAAAAAAACCACTGGAAGCCAGTGCCTCGAATCTGGTTCGCAGTGTGGAGCAGCAAGTTAGTGACCAACTCTCACGGTCAGTTGCTCAGGCCGAACGAGTCCACAGCCGAATTCTTCTGATTCTTCCTCTTACGGTTTTCGTTACGTTGCTAATGTCAACGCTCCTCGGCTTCGCCATCACGCACAGCATTAGCGCTCCACTTCGCCGGCTGTTGCAGGGATCAACCGCTTTGGCACGGGGTGATTTTGATCACCAGGTGCAACTATCAGGAAATGATGAGCTCGCTCACCTAGGGGCTGTCTTCAATGAAACAACCGCCAAACTCCGAGAGCTTTATCGACAGATACAGCGCAGCGAAGCTCATCTGGGGGAAGCGCAGAGGCTAACGCACACTGGCAGTTGTGCCATTGATGGCACAACCCGTGAAACAGTGTACTGGTCGGAGGAAATGTTCCGACTCTTCGGCTTTGATCCACAAAGGGGCTTACCGACGTGGGACCAATGGCTGCAGCGCCTACATCCAGAAGACCGTGACAAGGTCAAGGTGGCAGGTGATAGGACCTTCCTCAACAAAGTAGGTTGCGACGTCGAATTCAGACTCCTAAAACCCGATGGAACAGTCAAACACATCCATGCCATCGGCCATCCAGTTTTAAGTACGGATGGGGAGCTTATTCAAGTGGTTGGTACGATGGTTGATACCACGGAGCGCAGACGTGCCGAAGATGAGTTGAAAGCTGCCTTTGAGGAAATCAAGCAACTCAAGGACCAACTGTATCGAGAGAATCTGGCCCTGCGGGACGAGGTCGATCGGGCTTCGATGTTCGAGGAAATTGTTGGCACCTCGAAGCCGCTGAAGGCTGTTCTTTCCCAGACTGCCAAAGTCGCTCCAACAGATTCCACCGTTTTGATTATGGGGGAGACCGGCACTGGCAAGGAGCTCATCGCCCGCGCCGTCCACAAACGCTCAGACAGGTCGGAGCGCGCTTTCATCAGTGTGAACTGTGCCGCATTTGCGCCAACGCTAATTTCGTCGGAATTGTTTGGCCATGAAAAGGGAGCTTTCACGGGAGCCACGCAACGCCGGCTCGGCCGCTTTGAACTGGCGGACGGCGGAACCATTTTCCTGGACGAAGTGGGCGAACTGCCCCCGGACACTCAAGTCGCGCTCTTGAGAGTCCTTCAAGAACGGGAATTCGAGCGGGTCGGAGGCACCCAGCCCATCAAAGTCGACGTTCGTGTCATCACCGCCACGAATCGTGACCTGAACGCCGCCGTGTCCAGCGGGTCGTTCCGTAGTGATTTGTTTTATCGGCTCCAAGTTTTTCCGATTGAGATTCCTCCGCTGCGAGAACGAAGAGAGGATATTGCTCTGCTGGTGGAATACTTTATCGATCGATACGCACGAAAAGCGGGCAAGCACATCAGACATATTAGCCAGGAAACAATCGAATTGCTTCAGTCATACGCTTGGCCTGGAAACATCCGCGAACTGCAGAACGTCATCGAGCGTTCCGTGATCCTTTGCGAATCTGACATTTTCTCGATCGATGAAAGCTGGTTACCACAGCAGCCACAGCCATTTCTAGAAGCAAAACCTGAAGACCAAATTGAGCTCCCTCGAAGACTTGAGGAGCAAGAGAAGAACATGATTGAGGACGCTCTAAAAGCGAGCCGTGGGCGGGTGTTTGGGCCCACGGGGGCCGCGGCGAAGTTGGGCATACCGCGGTCGACGCTGGAATCGAAGATTAAGTCGCTGAAAATCGATAAGAACCGCTTCAGGACTTTGTCGGAAATTTGAGGGCCACGGTCTGCTCGACGATCCGTATGGCAGCGACATTGGCAGCACTCAATAGGCAACAGTGGTCGCCTGAAATGTTTCAACTCCGCATTGTCATGACCGGGCAATGGGCTGAGCACGCTACCTCATAAGCGGTGCCCCAAGGCAGGTGGGACGTTCCTTGAATTCCTAAATGACCGCTGAGACCGAATATGATCAGATCAACCTTGAGAGCCCGAGAGGCCAGCACGATCTGGTCACTCGGGATTCCGAACCTCACTGCGAATTCGAACCTGCCTGCCTTTCGTTCTTCGTGTGAAATCGCCAACTCAAATTGTTTCTGGGTGTCTGCTTTGGCTTTCTCTCTCATTTGATTCAGGTCGCCGGTCGTCGACCAATGAAAACCATCCGGGACCAGGACAGCAGGCAGAACGTGCAAGAGAACGAGTTCCGCACCGAATTGACTCGCAAAAGAGATTGCGTAGGGCAAGGCTTGCAGAGACGGGTCTCCAAAATCCGTAGCAAATAAGAAGGTGGGCAGCGTGCTGTCTCTTTGGATTAGCGACTCCTCCTGGGCGCCTGGCCCTACAGTCGCAACGCAACAATCCTAGTGGCGAAAGACTCGCTCAGCGACGGACCCGAGCAGAAGCTTTCCCAAGCCCGCTCGGCCATGAGTGCCGACTACGACAAGGTCTATCTCCTTCTCTTTGATGACAAGTTCCAATTGTTCCCAGACATCGCCGTCGCGCAAGATGAACTCATATGACAGATCGGCAAGCGCTTCGCTCTTGCGGAGATTTTGCTCCAGTTGTTGCAGATCTCTTTTGGCTCTTTCTGTAGCCAGGGCCAAGGCGTCTGGACCAGCGATTGTATAGCCGAGAGAAGAGACCACGTGCGCTACATGCAGCTTGGCTTCGTAGTGCCGAGCGATTGAGAGCGCATGATGGAGAGGCTTGTGAGATGCCTGCGAGAAATCATACGCAAGCAGTATTGATTTCAGTTGAATCCCTGAACTTATTGCCATTGAGGCAATTCAACCTTTCCGGCCAGTTGGGGCCTGCTCTTCTTTCGTTGCCCCGGACCCACGCCCTACTGAAAAATCGATCGTCAAATGACGAATGCGCAGTTCAAGGAAAATCAGAGCCGCGACGAGAGCCGCGATACCCGCCAACGCGATCAAGGTGTTCCGCGTTACGGGCGTCCGTGGTGCGGCGACATGTTCCGCCGCCGAATCCCCAATCCGCTTGTCCGCGCGAACCGGGCTTACCTCTGGCATCATGCTCGCTCCTGCTCACCGGTAAAGCACCGGAGGTGCCATTCCCTTCGTGACGAAACCCAGGATTCCGCTGATTCTGAAAGACTACACAGAACCTAGAGACGCGCGCCGGTCTCTCGCCCTTGAATGGCGTCAGCAGTTTGACGTTCACGTCAAACTTTTTAAAGTTCGTTACTCCGAAAGTTTTTCAATTGAGACAGACTGAAACGAGACGAATCATCCGGAAGTTCTTCGAGACCTGCTGAGCTGGGTCTCTGCGTGCTTGACAGGAATCACGGGATTATCGCCGACGCTAGAGAAAAGTCAGGTCGATCGAAAGCGGGTAGTGGTCGGAAGCAGAGACAGAGCGGTGGACCTGCTGCTTGCCAGGGCGAATGGGCCCCCGGGTAAAAATCCAGTCGATGATTCGCCCATGCCCGAAGAACGAGCTAGGCGTGGACGGGGCGTGGCGATTCAAAAACGCGTCGTCAAACTGGGCATCGTGGATTGCAGCAGCAGCTGGTCCCGTCGAGACGTCGAGATTGAAATCGCCAGCGAGTACTGCCGGCGTGTTCAGGGCGTACCGCCTGGCGTCCGTCAAGATCTCGTCCAGCTGCGAACAGCGCAGCGAATCATCACCTTTGCTTTCCAGATGCAGGTTGTAGGTGGCTATCGCCTTGCCCGCTATGTTCGCTTCGCTGACGAGCGCGAGCCGTCCCCCGATTCTCTCCTGAAAGGGCGAAATTTCCGGAAGGAACCAGTGTGGGCGCCAGAAATTCGATTGCTTCTGGAAACGGATGATTCGGAAGTTCGACAAGGGCCAACGAGAGAGTGTGGCTTGGCCATGATAGGCCGGCAAGGCACGAGTGCCCTGGGTCAGTTCTTGGAATTCGCGTCCGAACACATAATTCATCTGCAGCTTCTGCGCTATTTCCCGCGCAATGTTGGCGTGGTGCGTCCGCTTGGCGTTCAAATCGGCTTCCTGCAATAGGAGGATATCGGCTCTTGCACTCGCGAGGAATTCGATGACACGTTGCAGCTGCGAACCGCGGTCAATATTCCAATTCACGACCCGAATGGAATCCGGCGGGCAAAGCAGCCATCGGGTCGCCGCGAAATTTCCAGTTTCGATTTCCTTCGTCTCGGTCATAGCCATTCAGGACTTGGCGTAGAACGCGTGCAGCACCGTTGTCACTCCCACATTCAATCACAGAATAAATGCTCTGCGCGTCGGGAGACGCGCCACATCAAAAGGGAAATCTCTACGGCCTTCGAATACTGCACTTCGAACTCCAACTCTTCGCGGAGAGCGGGTTATGCAGTCCGCGGCGGCGCCATCGTTGCAACGCCGGTGCCCGCTGTCAACAACCCGCCTTAACCGTCGAACGATAGGCATGTGTGTGATTCGCTTTGCAAGACGCCTGGCCTCCGGATGTCTCTCAAAGGACTGATTTTAAAGGAGGATCCGGAGCCGTTTCGGCCGCCCGCCGATTGGAAGGCCCGATGCTTTTATTCACCCCGATGGACTGGAGGCAATGTTCTGCCGTAGAACGCCGCGTCCTGGTCCGCAAAGTCCACACCACCAAGAGCGGAGCAATCTTGGCAAGTTTAAAACAAATTCTTCGGACGCCAGAAAGCGTCCGGTTTCAACGAGAACGCGGGAAGAGTCGTTCCACGACGGGAAGCGTTCTCTTCTTGCTCCTCCACCTTCTATTCATCGTCTGCTCATTTGCGTCCCTTGCGCACGGTATGCAGCTCGGTGCGCGAAGCATCAGGATTGAAGGAACTGTATTCGTTAAAGATTCCAAGGGCAATCGATCGAGCGTTGCGGGCGCAGCGGTGAAACTCGACGGGCTTGCCGCGCTCGAAACAGAAACTGACGAGAATGGCGAATTCGTCTTCGCGGCCGTGTCTCCCGGCACCTACGAGGTCACCGCTTCGGCTCCGGGGTTGGAGGTTCGACGGACGCTGCAAGCCGGCGGCGGAGACATCGAGCTGACTCTCGAGCTGAAACCCGCCGAAATCACCAGCACCGTTGTCGTCAAAGGCGATGAAGCCGACCGAGACTCTGCACCGTCTGAGATCGTCTCAGAAACAACTCTGCGCACAGCCCCCAACATAAACGAACGATTCGAAAGCTCGCTTCCTCTTATTCCTGGAGTTGTTCGCGGGCCCGATGGACATATCAATCTCAAGGGCACTCGGAGCACGCAGAGCGGCGCTCTGGTGAACAGCGCCAATGTTACCGACCCGGTGACCGGCAGCCCCGCTATCAATCTGCCAGTCGATGTCGTGTCTTCCGTGAAAGTCATTTCCAACCCCTACGATCCGCAATATGGCAGGTTTACGGGCGCGGTTTCCAGCGTCGAAACGAAAACCAGCGACTTTGAGAAATTTCGTTTTTCCTTTCAGAACTTCGTACCACGCTTGCGAGACCGCGATGACACGATCCGGGGCATCGGCGGCGCTACGCCGCGCTTGACCTTCACGGGTCCGCTCGTCAGAAACAGAATCGCCATCACGCAATCGTTCGAATACCGTTTCGTCGAAACCCCGGTGAATAGCCTCCCGCCGTCGGAGCGGGATACGAAACTCGAGAGCTTCGACTCGTACACGCAACTTGACTACACCATCAGCACGAAACACACCGCCAGCGTTTCGCTGGCCTTCTATCCGCAAAAACTCGACTATCTCGGGTTGAACACCTTTACGACGCAACAGTCGACGCCCGATTTTCACCAACGCGGCTATCAAGTCAACGCTCAGGAATTTTATTCCGTTGGAAGCGCAGGTCTGCTCACGTCGCAGTTTAGTTACAAGCGGTTTGACGCGGACATTACGGCACAGAACGACGCTCCGTATCGCATGCAGCTCGAAACGACGGAGGGAGGTTTCTTTAATCGGCAAGCACGCCGAAGCTCGCGCGTCGGGTGGCAGGAAACCTATCGCTTTCCAACCCGAAAGTTCGCCGGCTCGCACGAGTTCATCGTCGGGCTGAGCTACGAGCACTCCTCTTACGACGGCCGGCAGACATTCCTGCCAGTCGAGCTCGATGGCGCCTCCGATTTACCGGTCGAGCGTATCAATTTCACGGCGCCGACGTCTTCCCATGTCGCTCAGAACGAAACTGCCTGGTTCGCCGGCGACCAGTGGGCGATTCTTCCGCGGTTGACGCTTAACGCTGGCATCCGATTTGACCACGATTCGATCACTGGCTCCTCTCATGCCGCGCCGCGTGCTGGATTTCTGCTCGCTGTCACGGGTGATGGAAAGACCTTACTCAAGGGCGGCGTAGGTCTTTTCTACGACCGGGTTCCCCTCATGGCTGCCACGTTCATTGATCTTCCCGACCGGACAGTCAGCGCCCTCGGTCTGGCCGGCCAACCGGCTGGCTCCGTGGTCTACGAAAACAGGATCGATGGGGGCCTGCGAAATCCGCGCAGTACGTCGTGGAGTTTGGAACTCGACCGGCAAGTGCTGAGGAACCTGTCGCTGCGCCTTGCCTATGAGCAGCGGAATACCGGCAAGAACCTTATTGTGTCGCCCTTTTCCGCAGGCTCCAAGGGAGCACTCGTACTTTCCAACGGCGGCGCAGACTCGTATCGAGAGTTCCAAGTCTCCGGCCGCTACAAAGTGGGAGACCTCCTGCTAAACGCCTCCTACGTGCACTCGCGCGCCTTCGGCGATCTAAACGATTTGAATGAGTTCTTCGGAAATTTGGCGCAACCCGTGATTCAGCCGGACGCCCGCGGGCGGTTATCTTTCGACGCACCCAATCGCTTCTTGCTTTGGGGCTCGCTTCCGGCGCCATGGAAATTCACACTTGTTCCGGTTTACGACCTGCATAGCGGTTTTCCCTACTCCGTCGAAGACCAGTTTCGAGCTTACGTCGGGCCGCGGAACGTCCAGCGTTTTCCAACTTTTTCCTCTTTCGATTTCCAGGTTACGCGCCAGATCTCCTTGCCCCTCTTTGGCAAACGCAGGTCCGCTCGAGTCGGGGGAGGAGTTTTCAACTTGTTTAACCACTTCAATCCACGGGACGTGCAGAACAATGTCGACAGCGTGCGGTTTGGCGGGTTCTTCAACTCCTCGTGGAGAGAATACCGCGGCAAATTCGTTTTGGAGTTTTGACATGAAACATCAATTGCTCGTAAGTGCCTTGTACCTGATTTGCGCATCCGCAGCGGCGGCTGCTGACGACTCCGCAACCCAGACTCTTCCGGCGGCCGAAGAAGTCGTGAGCCGGATGGCCGCTTCCGATCTCCACCGGCAATCTTCCATCGGCGGATACGCCGGAATGCGGCGGTACGTCCTCGAAAATCGAAAGCTGAAGAAGCGCGCCGAAATGCTCGTTAAAGTTAAAGGCGACGCGGACGGCACAAAGCATTTCGAGATCGTCTCGGAAGATGGATGGAAATCGGCGAACAGTCATGTCTTGCGAAAAATGCTCGAGTCCGAGAGCGAGACGTCGCGGCCCCAGGTGCGAGCCACGTCCAGGCTCAATTCCACGAACTACGAGTTCGAGATCCTTCGCGTGGAGGCAATCGCCGGCCGCACGGCGTACGTGTTGAACGTCAAACCCAAACGCAAGGAAAAATATCTATTCCAAGGCCTCATTTGGGTGGACGCCGAAGACTATGCGTTGGTACGCGCTGAAGGCAGCCCCGCGAAAAATCCGTCCTTCTGGACCAAGAGCACACACTTCGTCCAGCTCTACAAAAAAGCTGGGCCACTGTGGTTTCCCCTCGCGACGCAAAGCGTCACGGAAGCGCGAATCTTCGGCACCACCGACGTGAACATCGAGTATTTCGACTATGCGCCTCAAAGTAAGGCTTTCTCCGAGATCACCCTTGCGACGACAGAGGGAACGTTCAAGCCATGAAGACAAACAAAACTCAAGTTAGTCGAGGTGACCTATGGCTGCAGTCAAGGAATGCCTGATCCTCGCGGCCGGTAACGGCACCCGCATAGCCTCCCTCTCAGGCAATGCTCCGAAGCCACTCGTTTGCCTCTCCGGCGCACCGCTGCTCGAACACATTCTGCTGTCGTCGCATGCAGCCGGCATCGAGAGATTTGTGATTGTCGTGGGATATCGCGCAGACGCGATCCGCCGCTGGCTTGCCGGCTGGCGACATCAGGGCATCTCCGTAACCCTGGTCGAAAATCTCGATTATCACAAGGCGAACGGCATTTCTGCCCTGGCCGCGCAGGGTCTGTTGCAGGGTCCGTTTTTGCTGCTTATGGCGGACCACATTTTCGAACCAAAAACCGCTAAAGCGCTTCTCCGGCAATCCCTCGCCGACGGCGAGGTCATTCTTGGAGTGGACTACAACATTGATCGCATTTTTGACTTGGAGGACGCGACCAAGGTCAAGACTCAAGAGAATGACATCGTTGCTATCGGCAAAGACCTCGCCCAGTACGACGCCCTCGATACCGGCATGTTTTTGTGCGGCACCGCTCTCTTCGAAAGACTTGAATCCGCGAAGAAAAACGGCAATTGCTCGCTGTCGGATGGCATGCGCCAGCTTGCCCAAGAGCGAAAACTGAAAGCCTTTGACGTCGGCGATGGCCGCTGGCAAGACGTTGATACGCCCGAGGCCTTTGCTTTCGCGGAAAGCATTTTCGAACGCGACTTCTTGAACAGCCCAATCCTCGAAAGGTTCGCCCATGTCTAGTATGCTGTCGCGCGCGCGGCCCGCGCTTCGCCTTTTGGCAGTTCTCGGAAGCGTGGCGTTACTTGGTTATTTAGTCTGGCACGCGGGTCCCGCCGCTCTCTGGCAAAACCTAATGAGGCTAGGATGGGGCTTCACGGCGGTCATAGCTCTGTCTGGGATTTCACACCTTGTGAGGACTTGGGCCTGGCAACTGACGCTGGGCACGGAGCGGCACAAGGTCTCTTTTCCGAACCTGGTGGGACTTCGCCTGGGCGCGGAAGCTGCTGGTCAACTCGGAATTCTCGGCCAGGCGTTTGGAGATTCCGTCCGCGTCTCGCACCTGAGCCGCCTAATACAAATGACCCGCTGCCTCGCATCGGTCACTCTCGATCGCGGGCTTTACCTTGTGACCGGCATGCTCGTCACAATTGTCGGTCTCGTGGCGGCACTGCCGCTCCTATCGCGTTCACATGCGCTGCACTTTTACGCTGGGCTGCTGATCGTGGGATCGGTGGCGTTCCTGCTTGTCACTTTGGTGGCTATGCGAAAGCGCTCGCCGCTGCTGTCTCAGGGAGCGCGCCTCGTTGGCCGCATACCACCGTTGAAGACCTGGATCGAACAGAGATTCCATTCGATCGAGTCGCTGGAAAACGCGCTCTTCGACTTTCATCACGTGACGCCTGGATTGTTTTGGCGCAGTTTTGCGTTGAATCTAGCGGCGCATTGCCTGGCCATCCTCGAAGTCTGCTTGGTTCTCTGGTTGCTCGGCACACACATCGGAGTTGTCGGGGCGCTGGTCATCGAAGCCCTGACCAAACTCGTGAACGCCGTAGGCAGTTTGAATCCAGGGAATATCGGCACCTACGAAACGGGAAACATGCTCATCGTCAAAATCTTCGGCGTCACGAACGCTGCCGGGCTCGCTCTGGCAATGACCAGGCGCCTGCGTGCGCTGTTCTGGACTGCGGTGGGCTGCATTAGCTTGGTGTTGTTGACAAGGTTGAGAAAGTTCGAGGATGTCGGCAGCATCAACAAGGAAAAGTCATTGTCGCCTCCAGAGACGCCAGCGAATGTCCCGGCCGGATTTTTGTCCCGGCGTGTGACGTTCGTCATTTTTCTGTCTGACAGAGACGCGTGCCTGTCTCCCACGGAAGTCGGTTCACTGCCAATTCCGCTGCGGAGCATCCTCGTCGCGCAAAGAGCGGATCCTTACGAGATTCTTGTGATCGCTGACCAAAAGCAAAGAGTTGCGCAGAAACTCGTTCGTACAAGGCGATTGCCTCCGTCCGTGCGCTGGATTGACGTTGAACCAGGCAGTTCGTTTCAAGAAAGGATGCGCAGGGTCGCTAACGAAGTGCGCAGCCAGCGTGTGGTTCTCGTCGATGGAAGCGCGACCTATCACGCGTCGGTAATTCAACAGATCAGTGAATGGAGCAGCGATAGCGCAACGCTCGCTCTAACAAGCGATGGCCTGCCCGTCGGAATCTATGCGCTGAGCACCGACGAGCTGCGCTCCGTTGCTCAATATTGTGCTGCCCGCAACCTGGACCGCCTGCTCGCATGGATCAGCGCTTCAAACCAAGTCGTGCCCGTTAAGGTCAGCGATCTCCTGTGGCAGCGAGTGCGTTCGGAAAAGGACCGCCGAATCGCAGAAAGGAAACTCGATCGCTGGCTGGTCAAGCCTACGGACGGCATGTATGCGAGATTAAATCGTCGCATTTCCGTCCCGATTAGCCGGCAACTCATCAAGTTTCCGATTACGGCAAACATGGTCAGCATCTTCACACTCGCCGTCGGAATTGTGTCTGCTGCATTTTTCGCGCTTGGCGGTTACTGGAACACGGTGCTTGGCGCAGTGCTATGTCTCTTCGCCAGTATCCTGGATGGATGCGATGGAGAAGTCGCGCGTTTGAAATTGCTGGAATCGGATTTCGGATGCTGGCTGGAGACTGTTTGCGACTATGTGTTCTATTTCTTTCTTTTGATTGGAATGACCATCGGGCAGTGGCGGACTTCGGGATCGAAGTCTTACTTGCTTTGGGGCTGCGTTCTGCTTTTCGGTGCCTTGGCGAGCTTCCTCGCTGTTGGATGGCAACGTCGTCGGCTCGCAACGGGACGTCCTGAACAGCTATTGGGCATTTGGCAAGGCCATGTCGAGAAGCGATCCTCCAATCCGTTGCTATACGCGGCGCGTCATTTGGAATTCATCGTGCGCCGATGTTTTTTCCCGTACGCTCTCGTTGTCTTTGCATTCCTAGGCATCATGAACGTTGCTTTCCTGCTGAGCGTGGTCGGCGCGAATCTCGTCTGGCCAGTAGCTTTGTACTCAGCAAGGGCCTTTGCCGGAGTTCCGGCCGCAACCGTAACACCTCATACCGTCTCCGCCGAGGCCTGACAAAGTATGGCGAGCATCCAGGAGCTACAGTCAACTTCATTCGCCGTGAAAAAAGCCGCGGCCGGGCAGGTGCAAACTTCTGGATCGATGTCGGCATTGTGGCCCGAACGATTTCCTACACATCGGCAGCGCACCTCCTTGAGGTCGGCTTGTGGGCGCTCCTGTTCGTCATCTGCGGAGAATTTCCAGCGTTTGGAACTTTACGAACCGCTGCGCAATTGCCAGAAGGTGATGCGCGCAGTGGCATCAAAAGTTTTGTAACCGAACAGCCGAGCTCGACCGCCCAGTTTAGGTGACTGCGACTAAGTCCTAGCCCAACTTCCTTCATTAGAAGGAAGCGGAGTCGCTTACCAGACAGCAGCACCTACTGACGCGAGAACACCCAACTGGCACTGAGCGAAAATCGCTCACCTAAGAGTGCGGATGGAAGGGTGGCGACAGAGGTGGCTTGGCCGAACGGAAAACTGAAAAAATCTCTTGGAGAGAGTAAAGACGCTCTTAAGACGGATCGGCCCGCTTTGCGATAAGACGGTCGCGCGATGAGCCTCTCTGACAGCCTAGCGCAATCTGGTCAAGAGCAAGCTGGCCGATGAAGCTTGGTCGGCTTGCGGAGCACGCGCCAAGCCATTCACGCCGTCGTCAAATCGATGACTCCGGAGCAAAAGAAAACGAAACAGAAATGTTCGTTCCCGCCAACAACATTCTGCTCATCGTCCTTGCTTTCAATCGTTTGAAAAAGAGACTGGCTCTCTCTCCCAATGGCCCGCAAAGTGCCCCTATCCCGCAACGGAGTGATGCCACCTATGAGCATAAAACTGGAAATCAGAGACGAAAACAAGGGCCCTATTAAATCGGGAAGTATCGATTCGAAGCCAAATCCAACATGGGCACAATTCCTGCCTTTGGTGTTTTTGATATTGATCGAACTTGGAGCAATGGTTTTCCTTTGCTACAAGTGCGAGCACCCTGCGGAGGTTTCGATACTTCAGGGTCGCTGATCATAGCCAAGGCTAAGCTTGCAAATCGCTACCCGCACGACTTCACGGTTGCAGCCTCTGCGAAAGGCATGCATACCAGCTTGCTCAAATCCCAAAGCTTCCAGAGCCGGATAGAGTCCTTGATTCAGAATGTTGATTTCGAGCAGCTGGCCTCCGCCCTTTGAATGGAAGATAAGTGAGCGAGAATCAGTAACGATTCCGAGGAATCGCGCCAATCGTTGCATTGCCTTTTGGCCCCCAGGGTCACAGAGTAAAACCGTTCTGTAAGCCGTGGCATTCTTGCAAGGCCCGATTTCACCACGGCCCCTCTGGTCTGAGGATTCCTCCGCACGAACTGTTTTCGCGCCAAAGTCGACGTCGTTCGCCCTTAGCGCGAGGAGCTCACTGGACCCCAATCCTGAAGCAGCCGCAAGAAGAAACAGCGTGGAATATCGCTCCCCCGCGCGCTTCGCCAAGCGTTGCCATTTCGCCAACATGGTCGGCAATCTTTTCGGCTTGCGCCCAAGAGAAAGACACTTTCTTCCGGCTGTTCACTTTCATTTGCAACTTGTCACGCTCCGGAATTGCCAGTCCGATTTGGGAGAAGGAAGGTTTCTTGTCTTCCGAGGTCGAGATCGACGAGAGAACGCGCTGCATAGTACGCCGGATGTTCTTGATCGTAATCCACGAAAGACGCTGGTTCCGCTTCTTCCAAATCCATTTGTTCGCTGAATCAATCGCGATGTGCTCTATCGGAACGTCGTTCCAATCTGCCTCGAGGTGAGGCCTAAGGCCATAGGCTTATGGCCTGTAGTTATGGCCTGCAGTTACGGCCTGAGTTGTAGGAAGACGTCCGAAGAGAGTTTGAAACGCGAACTTAATTTGCGCACCTGGTCCAGAGTGAGCTTGCGTTGACCGGAAAGAAACATGGAAACGGCGCTCTCTGAGCCGAATTCGGGGATCAAATCGCGTTGCGTAAGGTCTTGGTGTTCGAGAAGAAAACGCACTACCGAAACCGCGTCTGCAGAAGGAATGGGGTAATGTTCCTCCTCGTATCGCTCAATCAAGAGCGTAAGAAGGTCAATGGCCTCTTGCTCAGAGCGCGAGGGATGGGAGAGAGCGGTCAAGCGGAAGAGCTCATTTGAATAGGCTGCGAGTTCTCGGTCATTGTGAATGACGCGAGGCGCGCCTTTCGCGATCAGTTTTGCAGGTTCTCTCAGAAGAGTCGTCATTTGGCACCCAATTTCTTGTCCCAATTGCCGGGATTATCGTATTCCTTATGCGTCAAGAACGATCGAATGTAAATGTGACCTTGGGTGCGCTTCTGAAGGATTGTTTTCGCGTAATGGATCACGGTCACCAGTCTGTATCGGTTATGCCGGATATTAAAGATCACGTACCCTGACACGGGGTCCGCATCGTTGAACATGCTGCGCACTTCCTCGATGTTGTGCCAGCGGGCCCTCTTCACGATGGCCACCCAAGCTTTGATCTCGTTCGCTGCCTCCGGGTAATCCTTCATCGCTTGGTGCAGATGCTTCAGCGTCACGATGTGCACATCCAGAGCATACTTCACAAACCGTGAAGTTGTCAAGCGGGTGAGGCAGGCCTAAGGCCTGTAGGGTGTAGTTTAGGGGCCGCCCTTTTTGTAGCTTCAGGCGCAGCGTCGAGAGCATGTTTGCGAGTTCAGCGACAAGTGCAAGGACAGGCTTGGCCTGGTCGTGGGACAAATATTCGAGGCGCAGAGCAAGACGAAGAAGGTATCAACTTCCATTACAGATCCTCTGGCGACTGAGACGAAGTGAGCGAAATCCTTTTCGCTATAGCGGCCGCGGCCTTCGGCGATATTGGCCGGTATCGACGAGGCGCTTCGCCTGAGTTGGGAAACGAGAGAGTACAACTCGTCGGGGGGGAAGCTCTTGGTGAGGCGGTAGACGTCGACAGATAAGTCCATTCCTTTTTGCCAGACGATCAGGTCGCGGTGGGAATGGATTGGCATAAAGACAGGCCCAGGGCCCGAGGCCAAAGGCCTATGGCCTGTGCTACTGAGTATGCGGATGAGGAGGGTGTTTTTTGCCGTGAGGGTGAGGGACCGGGGGGAAGGTACTAGCGGCGTTAGGTTTTAGGTTAGAGATTAGGGAATAGGGCGAAGGGAGAAGGGAAGCAGGGCGTAAAAACGGACCCAGTGCTACGTCCTGGGCGCTGACCAGCATCCCGATTTTCGACGGTCCGTCGCAAATCGGCACGAGGTGCAAAGTGGTACATTTTTCTACCTTTTCGTCAATTAGCGTCTCAGGCTATACGGCACACTCGTTGTGTGCAGACCGGGACCGTTCTGATCTACCTCGGTCGACGCGGGCGAACTAGCTTCTTTGGTCGGACTTTGCTTTTCCGGGCGTCGGCTTCTGGTCAGGATTGGCTTTGCGCCATTTGAAGAATTTTTCAGGAATGGTTAGGTCAGGACGCGGGCCTGCCAGTGGTGAGGCCAGCGGAGAATTTTCCCGTGCACAGAACGACCAAGTCGTTGAAATCAAGATCGCCATGGGGCGGGTTATCATCGGCCCTGAGGGTAATTTGCAGTCCGTGGAGTTATCCCAATTCATCGCAACGGGAAGCGGTAGCCCGATCCTGCCTAGTCATTGCCTATTTCTCTTGGAACGCGAGAAATCAGTGGCCACGCCTGAGGTGAGAGGATTATTCTTTGAAGCGAAAGTACGATCGCTGATATGAAAGAACGCATACAAGCCGCCACTCTCAGACCAAACCCGGGACACCCATTGCGGCCGCAACTGGCTGCCAAGATTGCGTCGCTCATCGGCAATGAAGAGAATTGGATAACCGAGATTCCCGGCCTCAGCTTACACCGGCGGTCCGCGCCTACAGCTCCATGCCGCACAACGTATCATCCGGGCATCATCGTGGTCGCCCAAGGCAGCAAGCAAGTGAACCTCGGTAGGAGCAGCTTCATCTACGACGAGGCTCACTACCTTTTGACCGCTGTCGATTTACCCATTGTGAGCTGGGTGGCCGAAGCCACACAGGAATTCCCCTGTCTCGTCCTGTCGCTCAAACTGGACATGTCGCTGGTTCGGGAATTGCTCAGCCGTGAGGAGATTCACATCGCGGACGCGCCGTCTGACAGTCCCGCCATGTCCATCGGCGAGACGACACCCGAATTCCTGGGCGCTTGCTGCCGCCTGCTGGATTTGCTGAGCAGCCCTCAGGACATTCCTTTTCTTCACGGCCTGATTCAGCGTGAAATTATCTACCGCGTTCTGCAGGGACACGTGGGAGCTCGGCTACGCGCAATAGCGACACTCGGAGATCAAAGCCACCGCGCTGCAAAAGCTATTGCGTGGATCGCCGCGAACTATACCAAGCCCCTGCGCGTGGAGGAACTGGCCCAAATGGCGAGCATGGGTGTATCCACGCTGCATCATCATTTCCGAATGTTAACCGCGATGAGCCCGCTTCAGTATCAGAAGCAGATCCGGCTTCAATCCGCACGAAACCTGATGCTGAACAATGGTCTTGACGCGTCGAGCGCGGCTTTTGAGGTGGGCTACGAAAGCGCCACCCAGTTCAATCGGGAATATAGCCGTTTCTTCGGCCAACCGCCTATCCGGGATGTCCGTGGCGTGCGCCATTCCGAGACAAAAACTTCGGACATGACACAGATGGCGTGAGTCTTGAGGAAGGCCTACAAGACCATGTTTAGGGGCGGACACATCAGCTCTGAAGCATTCGCCCCAACGCCTTACGCGCTCCGTGCCCGATGTCCTCAATCTTCGTCTACCCGTCGATCTGGGCGAGAGACCCTGAAGGCCC